>OHAD01003276.1_pt1 | contig 10674 bp, 8 predicted proteins | sample 1577011 | NCBI WGS metagenome assembly OHAD01 (sample SAMEA3541510, study PRJEB24748) | human gut metagenome | biome: human gut; feature: human-associated habitat; material: faeces | place: China | collected 2012
GTCTTACGACTTTGAAAGCATTTTTGTTACCATCAACGCTATATATTATAGAACCTATATTATAGAACCAAAAAAACCCACTCGTATATTGCGAGTGGGTTTTTTTAAAAATTCTAGAAGCGATCAATATCGACCAATTACTCTATATGTTACATCTACCTGTTAACGTAAACTAAATCATTTTATTATCCTATATCACCTTTTATTAAGCTATAGAATAGAATTTTCTTACTTATCTCTATGTCCGTCGCCTTTTCTCTTCTTAACAGTTGCCTGAGCTGCTGCAAGTCTAGCAATTGGCACTCTGAATGGTGAGCAAGATACATAGTTTAGTCCCTGCTTGTAGCAGAATTCAACTGATGATGGTTCACCACCGTGTTCTCCACATATACCTAACTTAAGGCCTGGCTTAGCACCCCTACCTAGCTTAACTGCCATTTCAACTAGTCTACCTATACCCTTCTGGTCTAGTACCTGGAATGGGTCTTTTTCTAGAACACCCTTTTCAACGTATTCACCTAGGAACTTACCAGCGTCATCTCTTGAATAACCGAATCCCATCTGAGTAAGGTCATTTGTACCGAATGAGAAGAAGTCAGCTACTTCTGCTATTTCGTCAGCAGTCACACAAGCTCTTGGTATTTCTATCATTGTACCTACTGTGTAGTCAAGCTTCATACCAGCCTTTTCCAATTCAGCATCTACAGTTTCTTCTATAATAGGTCTTAGCATCTTTAATTCGTTTACAGTACCGATTAATGGAACCATGATTTCTGGCTTAACATCTACGCCGTCCTTCATTGCTAGTATAGCGCCCTGTGCTATAGCCCTAGCCTGCATTTCACATATTTCTGGATATGTAACGGCTAGTCTACAACCTCTGTGTCCTAGCATTGGATTGAATTCGTCAAGGTCCATAACCCTCTTCTTAAGGTCACTAGCTGCTATTCCCATCTGCTTAGCAAGTTCTGCAATTGCTCCATCTTCATGAGGAAGGAATTCGTGTAGTGGTGGGTCAAGAAGTCTAACGTTACATGGTCTACCTTCCATAGCCTTGAATATTCCGTGGAAGTCTTCTCTCTGGAATGGTAGCAAGCTATCTAGAGCCTTTACTCTATCCTCTACATTATCAGCAAGTATCATCTTTCTAACTGCTGGTATTCTATCTTCTTCAAAGAACATATGCTCAGTTCTACAAAGACCTATACCTTCAGCACCGAACTCTATAGCCTTCTTAGCATCTCTTGGATTATCTGCATTTGTTCTAACCATCATGTCTCTGATTTCGTCAACCCAAGCCATGAATACTCCGAAGTTTCCACCAACTTCTACACTAGTCATTGCTATCTGTCCTAGGTATACACAACCTGAAGAACCATCTATTGACATAAATTCGCCTTCCTTGATCACAAGGTCACCAACTCTAATTTCTCTCGCTGCTTCATCAACTCTAAGTTCACCACAACCAGCTACACAACACTTACCCATACCTCTTGCAACAACTGCAGCATGAGATGTCATACCACCTCTAGCAGTAAGTATACCTTCTGCACTTACCATACCTTCTATATCTTCTGGAGATGTTTCCTGTCTAACAAGGAGTACCTTTTCCCCAGCCTTTGCATGCTCTACTGCATCCTCTGCATAGAAGTATACCTGACCTGTAGCAGCACCTGGAGATGCTGGAAGACCCTTAGCCAACTGCTTAGCATCCTTTAGAGCCTTTGCATCAAATGTTGGATGCAATAACTGGTCTAACTGGTTAGGTTCAATTCTCATGATAGCTTCTTCCTTGTCGATTACACCATCATTTACTAGGTCAACTACTACATTTATAGCTGCCTTAGCTGTTCTCTTACCATTTCTAGTCTGTAGTATGTATAATTTTCCATTTTCTATAGTAAACTCAATATCCTGCATATCCTTGTAGTGAGCTTCTAGAGTCTGTGTAATCTCTACGAACTGCTTGTACATATCAGGCATTTCTTCCTTTAGAGTATCTATACTCTGTGGAGTTCTGATACCGGCAACAACGTCTTCACCCTGAGCATTGATTAGGTATTCACCAAATAGCTTATTTTCACCAGTAGATGGGTTTCTTGTAAAGGCAACACCTGTACCAGATGACATACCCATATTACCAAATACCATTGACTGGATGTTAACTGCTGTACCAAGGTTACCTGGTATATCATTTAACTTTCTGTATACTATAGCTCTTGGGTTGTTCCAAGATCTGAATACTGCCTCTATGGCTAGCATCAACTGCTTCTTTGGATCCTGAGGGAAGTCTTCACCTATTTCAGCCTTGTATATCTTCTTGAATTCTTCAACGATTACCTTTAGGTCATCAGTTGTAAGGTCAAGGTCGGAACCATATCCCTTAGCTTCCTTTATCTTGTCAAGAACGTTTTCAAACTTGTACTTAGGAACCTCCATAGCAACGTCTGAGAACATCTGTATAAATCTTCTGTATGAGTCATATGAGAATCTTTCGTTGTTTGTAGCAGCGATTAGCCCCTTTACACTTGTGTCATTTAGGCCTAGGTTTAGGATTGTATCCATCATACCTGGCATTGAGAATACGGCACCTGATCTTACAGATACAAGTAGTGGATTAGTTTCACATCCAAGAGTCTTGCCCTGTTCTTTTTCAAGCTGCTTTAACTTTTCATCAATCTGGTCTAACACTTCCTGAACGATCTTGTGGTCCTTGTCATAGTAGTCATTACATGCTTCTGTAGTTATAGTGAATCCCTGTGGAACAGGAAGACCTATATTAGTCATCTCTGCTAAGTTGGCACCCTTACCACCTAGCAAACCTCTCATGTCCTTATTACCTTCGTCAAAACTGTAAACAAACTTTTTACTCATCTTTTCCTCCTAATATTATATTTCGTAATCTTTTAAAATGGCCACTCCATTTTCTTTTAATATATCCAATATTATACCTGCAGTCTCCTCAATGGCCTTATTAGCCACATTTATTACAGGACACTTCAAATTTTTCATAACCTTATCTGAATAATCCAACTCTTCAAGTATTCTCTCCAACTTGGCATAGTTAGCCGTACCTGATAGTCCCATGGACTTTAGTCTCTCAACCCTTATAGTATTTAGCTTTTCAGGTGAATTGGTCAAACCAATTATCCTCTTTGTCTCTACCTGAGATAACTCTTTAGGAATAGGTACTTCTGGAACCAAAGGAACGTTTGCAACCTTCAGGTGCTTGTTCGCTAGGTACATACTTAGCGGTGTTTTTGATGTCCTAGAAATACCAACCAATACTACATCCGCCTTCAATAGACCTCTAGGATCCTTACCGTCATCATATTTGACAGCAAATTCTATGGCCTCCACCCTATTGAAGTAGGACTTGTCCATCTTTCTGATTAAACCTGGTTCACCAAGTGGTTCAACACCAGATATCCTCTTCATCTTCCTCAATATATGAGTCAGAAGGTCCATATACTCTATATTTTCCTTCTCACAGTAATCCTTAGCATAGTTGGCTAACTCAGTGTCAACCAAACTATACATTACAAGAACTCTTTTACCTTTAGCCTCTTCAAAAACTTCATTTAACAAGTCTCTGTTATTTATATAAGAAAATCTCTTAATATCCCAATTTTCATGGTTTGGAAACTGGTAAATACATGCCTTAGCTATAGACCTGGCAGTTTCTCCCAGTGAATCTGATACAATGAATATCATCGAATTATTTTCCATATTACCTCCCATAAACTACCCATCAAAATTATTCAGTTATCTCGACAAATAGTCTATTAATTATAGTTTTTGATATTTTTCCTACAACTTTTATTTTTTGCTTGTCGTTGTCCTCATACCTCACAACTGGTAGACTGTCAACTTCTCTCTTCATCAACTTAGTAGCAGCCAAATTGATTCTTTCATCTTCCTCAACAGTAGCTATGTTAGGCATCCTAGTCATTATCATACCAACCGGTAGCTTATTGACATCCGATCCACCTAATGTAGCCTTCAACAAGTCCTTCCTGGATACTACGCCACATAAATAGTCGTCGTCATCGAGTATAAATACTCCTCCAGAGTCCTCCAAAAAAATATTTACTATTACATCATATACAGAATCACTTTGTCTAGCAGTTAGTGGTACACCCATAACGGAGGATACCTTAGTATTTTTCATGGATGAATTTTCATTGGAAAAATCTCCTTCACCGACATAAAAATATCCAACCTTGGGACGAGCATCCAAGATACCTGTCATTGTCAATACAACCAAGTCTGACCTTAGTGTTGCCCTAGTTACATTTAGCTTTTCTGCAATTTTTTCTCCTGTAATAGGCTCATTTTCCTTTACTATAGCAATAATCTTCAATTGCCTCTCATTCAGTTGGATAATAATCACCTACCTCATAACATATTCACTCTTAAGTATTGTATCACATTCTTTATTAATATGATATACCATTTCTATATAGTATATTATAATACTTGATGATTCATTAAGCAAGACTTATTTTTCAATATTTATATCGTGTCCTTATCATAATTTTAATACTAAACTTATTATGGCTTTATTAGCTATTTATATTAGTTACTTTTCTCTACAACTTATTTGAAAATATTTTAAAAAATTAGCTGTTCATTGGAAACAACCAAGGAACAGCTACTACTTAATATAATATACACTATTTACTATTACTACCAATCACCCTACTCATAAGAAGGGCAGCCGATATAGCAACATTAAAAGACTCCGCCTTACCATACATGGGTATTTTGACCAAGATATCGGAATTATCTATCCAAAAATCATTTATGCCATTGGCCTCATTGCCAACTACAAGAGCACAGGATTCTGCATAGCTACTCTGATCATAATAATTATCCGTTGCTAGATAGCTAGATACTATTTGGACTCCCGAAGACTTCAACAAGTCAAAAATCTCCTCCTGACTCCCTATTAGCACATCAATATAAAAACCGGACCCCATGGCTGACCTCACTACTTTTGGATTATAAACATCCACACAGCCCTTAGTCATACAAATCAGGTCAAAGCCCATAGCGTCGGCAGTCCTAATAATGGTACCTACATTACCTGGATCTTGAACCCTGTCCATTATAAGAATCTTCTTATGTTTGTCCGGATTGTAGTCTTCTTTAGAAAAATTCTTCATCCTTATCACTGCCATTATACCTTGAGAATTCTCTGTATCACTAATTTGGTCATAGAGGTCTTTTGATAAGGTATATAGGTTGATATCCCTAGTATCCAGTTCAAATTCAGTCCCCTCTCTCAATATAAGCATATCTATATCGGCCCCATGCTCAAGGGCCAACTCTACAGTTCTCAAACCTTCAGCAAGATATTTTTTCTCCTTACTCCTTTTCTTTGCCAGTAAGAGAGATTTTATTTTCTTAAATTTTTCATTGTCCTTACTCTTTATATAAGTCATCTTGCATTTCCTATCTTTTAACATATGAATCGCTACTCACCAACAGAGCAATCTCTTCTATAACCTTGGTCTGACCAGCTATAACTATAATATCTCCGTCTTCGAAATTTTGGCTAGGATTAGGTGGTACCTGGAAAGTTTCACCTCTCTTAACACCAACTACATTGATATTATACTTCTTCCTCACCATCAGGTCTATTAGGTTACTTCCTACCCATGGCTTTGGAACGGTAACTTCAAATACTGAATGAGTGTCATCCAACTGCATAAAGTCAACTACATTATCAAAGGTCAAGGCCTTGGCTATCTTTACCCCCATATCTGACTCTGGGAAGACAACCCTGTCTGCTCCTATCTTTTTTAGGACATTAGCCTGTAGACTATCCTTGGCTCTACTAATAACAAGTGGTATTCCCGCTTCCTTGGCTATTAGGGTAGCCATGATAGATGCTCTTAGCTCCCCACCAATCGCTATTATAGCTACATCAAAGTTATTTAAACCTATGCTATTCATAGCCTGTTCATCTGTGACATCCAGTATTGCCGTACTTTCTACTTCACCAGATATCTGTTGAATTACATCTTCATCCATATCTACTACCATTACTTCTTGGCCTGATTCTGTCAGGGCCTTGGCTGCAGATTCTCCAAACCTACCTCCACCTACTACTATAAACTGCTTCATCTTATATCCTCCTAGCCAACTAACACTTTAGCTTCTGGGTATCTTACCCTTTTTCTCTTATTTTCACTTATAAAGGCAGTAAATATGGTCAAGGACCCTACCCTACCCGTAAACATCAAGGCCATTATTATTATCTTGCCAACACTGTTCAAATGATTGCTACCTGCCAGAGATAAACCTACTGTAGCAAGAGCTGACGATACTTCAAAGGCTGAAGATAATATATTAAAATACTTTGGATCCTGAGTTATACTCAAAAGGTAAACCCCCAAAACCGCTATTGTAATTGCTATTATAAATACTCCTAGGGCCTTCCTAAAGGTAAATACATTTATCCTTTTGTGTTGAACTGTTATCTCGTTTTCATTTTTTATAAATGATTTTACTGCTATAAATAAAATCGCCGCTGTAGTAGTTTTAACACCACCACCAGTGGATGCTGGCGATGCACCAATAAACATGAGTATTATCATAACAAATAAAGTCGACTCTCTAAACTTAGTCAAGTCTATTGTAGCATAGCCTGCCGTTCTAGTGGTTACAGACTGGAAAAATGCTACCTGGAATTTTTCCCATAGATTCATCCCATCCATAGAATGGCCTATTTCTCCAAAAAATATCATCAAAAATCCACCTATTATCAATATGGCAGTGGTTACCAAGGCTAACTTGGAATTTAGACTTAATTTTTTAAAAGTTTTTTTGCTTACAACATTTATTATGACAGGAAAACCAATACCGCCCAAAATTATCAAAGCTGAGACAGTAAATACGATTAATGGTCTGTTGTAATAACTTATTATGGATGAATACTCGCCAGATACACTACCCATCAAGTCAAAACCAGCATTACAAAAGGAAGATATTGAAGTGAATATTGAATAACCTATACCATCTATAATACCAAATTGCGGTATAAATACAAAAGACAATATCAAGGCACCTAGACCTTCTATAATCAAGGTATACTTCAATACCTTTTTTATCAATTTTACAGAACCTGATAATTCTTCTTGATTCAAGGCTTCCTTTATCAATATACGCTGTCTTAGATTGATTTTCTTTCCAAATATTAAGGCAACTAGTGTACCCAGGGTCATAAAACCTAGACCACCAACCTGAATCAAAAATATTATTATCACTTTTCCAAATATAGACCAGTGAATACTGGTATCCACAACCACTAACCCCGTTACACATATGGCTGATGTCGCAGTAAAAAGGCCGTCAAGAAAACTTGTAGTCCTTCCACTAGCGGATGCCCAAGGTGTAGTCAAGAGTATGGCCCCCAATAAAATCAAAAAACCAAAACCTGCGACCATCATCTGCCCAGGTGATAAAATATACAGGGGCGATGGATGTATCTTGCTATTTTTCCTCATTTGTTCCTCCATAAAAAATCCTAGGTCTAGTAAAAATCCATAAATTTTAGGAATCCCCTACGGATCCCTAAAATTTGTAATCTAATGTATTTGACCTATAGATAGGCTTTTCATCACTATCTACTAATTCAAGGAATACTTTTTTCCTACCCTTATAATTCCCCTCTTTCAATAATAGTGTTTTTTCGTCTATAAGGTATACCTCAGCCTTTTTGCCTCCTATGTATGCCCTTATATTTTTATTCATTGCTTGTCCCATAAGATAAATCTTTCCATTTTTATTCACTATTGAGTCTAGTCTCATATCTCTAGTCCCAAGTTGCAATTTGTTGTCTTCTATTGCCTGTTCTGATTCCTTCAAAAAATACTTTTTGCCAAATAAAATATCATACTGAACCAGTTTCAATTTTTCCTGATAATCTGACTTGTTTACTAAATAGGCATGCATCATATTCATCGGACCATATCTAAGCCCTGCAAGATCCATCACCATACTAGACAATTGATAGGCCTGAAAGTCTTTTGGCACGGACCTCTTCTTTATACCAAAATTATCTACTATGGTAAACAAGGATTCAAACTTATCTACACCAGACCTGTTGCTTGTAATTAAGTTTAAAGCTGGAAGATGGTCTCCATACATAACTAAAATATATTTTTTATTTCTAGCATCCAGGCTGGCCTTCAAGTCTCTTACAAACATATCCATTTCATAAACCTGATTTGCGTAATAATTAATTTGATTTTGATCCGGTTTTTGTAACTTTGAATTTACGAGCTTGACCTTATATTCCATATCCATATTACTAGTTGGATATTTACTATGTCCTTGAGTAGATATAGTAAATATCATAGATTGCCCCTTGGCCTGGTTTAACTCTCCCATTATATACCTAGTCAAAATTTTATCCTTTGGCCACCACATAGGAGTATACTCTACATTCGTCATTGACTCAAGACTAATAAATTTTTGATAACCTATATTTTCGTAACCCTCTCGCCTATTATAAAAATTCGCATTAAAGTTATGTATCGCTTCAGACCTATAACCATATGACCTCATTTGACTAGCTATAGAAATTGATGGCTTCTTTGCTAAAAATGTCTGATATGGTATCTCTCCTTGGTTTAGGTAGTCAAAATTACATCCAGACATAACCTCATACTCAGTCCTAGCTGTACCACCACCTGTAACTGGTACATTCATCAATCCAGATGTGTACCTACCCATTAATGCACGCAAATTTGGCATAGGATCTATATTAAAATTACAACCCTTCAACCTTGTAGGGTCCATAAAACCTTCCAGCTGAACAAATATTAAATCTGGTCTATCAGCACCAGTCCTTATGTATCTCTTATCGTTTTTAACCTGCTTGTCTAAGTATGCTCTAATTGCATCTATATTTTCCTTATTGTATCCATGTGGTTTTCTTCTTATAGAGAGAAGACTTTCATCTGCGAAAGAAAAAACCAACCCATTTGTTTTATATGATAATTCCGGGTCCCATGCTATTGCAGAAACAATTTTTGCCGCCTTTAGTTGAGGAACAACTATAAAAAATACAGTTGCTACAACCAAAAAAACAATAGAATTCGATGTCTTTCTAAGCCTGTTTTCTGTCTTGAACCTCATAAACAAGAAAACTGACAAGACCATAACGACTATTATAAATAAAATAGCAACTACCATAAACTTAATATCTAAAAACACATTTGCAATATTAAGTGCCTCCTTGTATGATATCAAGTCATATGGTGATAGGGGCATCCCCCTCAAGGTATATAAGACCGAACTACTAATAGCCAGTATCAATAGTAAGTTACTGGCTATATAATAATAGAATACTTTTCTTTTTAAGAACATAGATATGCCTAATATCATAAATATCAAAAAGTAATTTATAAAAAACTGGATTGGAAAATCTATGGCGAAGTCTATAAACCTTATAAAACTCCGCCTATTAATTGTCTCTATAAGACCAAACAAAAACAATGAATATATAGATAAAAATATTAAATCAAATTTACCTTCATATTTCTGCTTGTTGTATCTCATGGCTCTACCTATTTGTCTCAGCAGCACACCTAGTCAAGACGCTCTGACTGATTCCTCCCAAAGATACTAAGGATGTGGCTCCTCTTAGGACAGACTTGTCACTATTAGCACTTACCAAAACTATAGGAGCATTATTTCTACCTGCTAGTGGTCCACCTGTTAATGCATCGACTAGCTTGTAACCATCACTAAGTAAATATTTGAATGGTGTTTCCCTGTAGAAAGTTCTTATAACTTGTGAATTAGTTAAATATCTACTATTTCCACTAACACGAGTAGCTCCTAGAGAACTAACTAGTCTAGATGATATTGAATCTACACCACCGATTGCATATACATTTTTTGTAGATTCAGATATTGTTCTAGCCGTATTACTGATACTAGTTCCATTTGTAAGTAGGATTGGCTCCCCATCTCTAGCTGCTACAGCAGAGATACTCATGGCATCGGCCTCTCCCCTGCTTCCATTTGCTATAAATACCTTTCCAACGGCACCCTTTATATTTAAAATTTCGTTAGCTACATTATTACTAGTTTCATATCTATTTAGGCCTCCTATTCTCTTCACTGTAAAACCACCCTGATGTCTCAGTCTGTTTTCTATGTTAGAACTTACAGAATTATCTGAGCCTATAATGTATACTTTCTTAGCTATTTCCATTCTTAACTGCGTTTCATTTGGTATGCTATCCCTGTGTACCAAAAGTATTGGTGCCTTTATTACACCTGCCAGACCGCTGGCACTCAAGCCATCTGCTAACTTGTTCCTATCTGCATTTACCAATATTACTGAGTCATATAGACCATATTCTCCTGCTATTCCACTAGCTGTAGCATATCTGTCTGATCCCTTTATCTGCTGTATTTCACTGTATGACAAGGCATTGGCAGAAGCCAAGCTACAAGCAAGCATAGTAAGTGACAATGCTAGAGATAAGGCTTTTTTCTTGATTTTCATATATTAACCTCCTATATTTTTTCTTGATATGAAAAGACAGCCATAAAGGCTGTCTTTTACTCTCTTCGAATACTATCTTTCGCACTCTTGGTTAGCAACTGTACAAGAAGTCTTGCAAGCAGACTGGCAAGAAGTCTGACATT
>OHAD01003279.1_pt1 | contig 10666 bp, 10 predicted proteins | sample 1577011 | NCBI WGS metagenome assembly OHAD01 (sample SAMEA3541510, study PRJEB24748) | human gut metagenome | biome: human gut; feature: human-associated habitat; material: faeces | place: China | collected 2012
GCATTCACAATTTTCCCGAGGGCATGGCCACCTTTGTCTCCGCTTTGCAGGAGCCCGGCGTGGCCCTACCCATCGTGGCCGCCATCGCCCTGCACAACATCCCAGAAGGCATCGCCGTATCGGTGCCCATTTACCAGGCCACCGGCTCCCGGCGGAAAGCCTTTTTCTACTCCCTGTCCTCCGGCCTGGCCGAGCCGGTGGGGGCTCTTCTGGGCTGGCTGGTGCTGCGTCCCTTTTTCAATGACGGCGTATTCGGCGTGTTGTTCGCCGCCGTGGGCGGGATCATGGTGTTCATCTCCTTTGACGAGCTGCTCCCGGCGGCCCGGGAATATGGGGAGCACCATCTTTCCATCTATGGCCTCATCGCCGGCATGGCGGTGATGGCCGTCAGCCTGCTTTTGTTTTTGTAGCAGCAGTTTTGCATCTCTCTCCTTGTGGAGCCGGGGGAATCTTGCTATAATGGGGGTGTCGATCCAGAAAAAAGGAGGATGTGAAAGCATGAAAAAGTGGATGGAATCCAGCGTTGTCTTTTTCCCCTGTCAGAACCAGCAGGAAACCCGGGACTATTATACCAATGTACTGGGACTGACCATTCATCAGGAAAAAGAGGGAAACCTGATCCTGGACACCGGCTATGGCTATCTGGGCTTTGTGGAATATGGGGACGGTCGGCCCATGGCCACCGGCGTGTGCATCTCCTTCAACTGTGAGAGCCGGGAGCAGGTGGACGAAGTGTACCAGCGCATCAAGGACAACCCGGCCTGCCAGGTGAAGGGCGCTCCCCAGCACCATGCCCGCTTCCCGGTGTATTCCTTTTTCCTTTCCGACCCCAATGGATACACTCTGGAATTTCAGAAACTGGACTGAGGTGGCAGCATGAAAAAGCTCTTGATCGTGGTGGACTATCAGAAGGATTTTGTGGACGGGGCCCTGGGCTTTCCCGCAGCCAAAGAGATCGAAGACGCCCTGTGTGAGAAGATAAGCTCCTATCAGGCAGAGGGCCAGGACATCATCTGCACTCTGGACACCCACGGGGAAGATTACCTCAGGACCCAGGAAGGGAAGAACCTGCCCATTCCCCACTGCATCAAAGGCAGTGAAGGGCATCAGCTTTACGGCAAAGCCGCCGGTTTGCTTTTTTCCTGCCCCCGGTTTGAAAAGCCTGCTTTCGGCAGCATGGCCCTGGCAAAGTGGCTGGAAGGCAAGGAATATGAGGAGATCGAGCTGTGCGGCGTTGTCACCGACATCTGCGTCATCTCCAACGCCGTTTTGTGCAAAGCGGCCCTGCCCGAAACCCAGGTCACGGTGGACTCCGCCTGTGTGGCGGCCATCACGGAGCAGGCCCAGCAGGCGGCCTTCCTGGTGATGAAGAGCCTTCAGATAAAGGTGCTTTAAACCGGATCAACCAGCCCTTATAAGCTGCAAAAAAACATATGTGATGGCGCAAAAGCCCTTTTGCGTTACCCCTTATTCATCGGCAAAAAGCCGCGACCTGCGGGTGGCTTTTTGCACTTCTCAAGGGGCAAGTGTGCGCCCAGGGCGTGCATGAAGCCCCTTGCAAAAACTCAAAAAAGTGGCAAAAGCCACTTTTTTGACACTCTCAAGCGGCCCGACGGCCGCTTGTTTTGCCATTTGGAAGAATTAAGAATTTTGAAAGAGTTTTATAAAACCCATAGAAAGAACCATCTGATACCATACAGATGTACCGCAAAGGAGGAAAGGGGAAGTGGGGATGAACATCTTAGTCTGCGACGATCAGCAGGAAATTGTGGAAGCCATTGAGATCTATCTGAAAAACGAAGGGTATGAGATCTTCAAAGCCTACGACGGCCATGAGGCCCTGGAAGTGCTGGACAAGGAGACCATTCATCTGATCATCATGGATGTGATGATGCCCCGGATGGACGGCATCCGGGCCACCCTGAAGATCCGGGAGAGCCGGAACATTCCGGTGATCATGCTGTCGGCCAAAAGCGAGGACACCGACAAGATCATGGGTCTCAACATCGGCGCCGACGATTATGTGACAAAACCCTTCAATCCTTTGGAGCTGATCGCCCGGGTGAAATCCCAGCTGCGGCGCTATACCAAACTGGGCAGCGCGGAAAGCCGCGAACATGTGTTTCAAACCGGAGAGCTGGTGGTGGACGACGAGCGCAAGGAGGTGACGGTGGACGGCGAAACTGTGCGCATGACGCCAGTGGAGTACAAAATTCTTTTGCTCCTCACCAAAAACGCCGGCCGGGTCTTTTCCATCGAGCAGATCTATGAGCAGGTGTGGAACGAGCCGGCCTACAGCCCGGAAAACACCGTTGCGGTACATGTACGGCGCATTCGGGAGAAGATCGAGATCAATCCCAAAGAGCCGAAATATCTGAAGGTGGTATGGGGAATTGGATACAAAATCGAGAAAATTTAGTCATCCCTGGTATCTGAAGGCCGTGGCCCTTGTGTTGGCGGCGGCGTGCTTTTCCAGGGGAGCCTGTCAGATCTTCGACCTGGCGGGGAAAGCAAGCGCAGGCAGCTTTATGCCCACCCTGGCCGAAAGCTATGAAAACGATTCTGCTGTGTTCCGGGACACCCTTTTGCTGGAGGACGCTGTTTTGCATGTGGCTACCCTGTATGAAGGGGAAGAATCCATCCAGTCGGGCAAATCCCTCACCCAGTCCGATCTGCGCAACGCCTATTATCAGCTGGTGTCTGAGGCATTTTACAACTATTCCTACAATTACGATACGGAAGGCGTGGAAACGGCCTATGAACTGACCACACCGGAGGGAACCTATTGGCAGGATGCCCTGGACGAACTGGTGAGCCAGAGCACCTTTGCCCTTTCCCGCAGCGAGGACGGGAAGTTCATCCTGCGCCGGGAAGGCCCGGAGGCCCCGGAGCCTCTGGCCCGGTTCGAATCGGAGAACCAGCAGCAGATCCAGCAGATTCCTCAGGAGCTCATCCGCATCCAGCTGTCCGACTACCGCTGGCAGATGCGCAACCTGCAAACCCAGCCCGCTTTGCGCTATTATATCCGCCATGGGGAAAAGACTTTCGCCAATGCATCGGAAGAAGAGGCCGTGCAGGCTCAGCAGGCGGAGATCTTCCTTCTGATGAAAAAGGGGGAAGTGCAGATCCAGATGGGGGAAAGCCGCGTGGAGGGAGATATTTATGATGAAGATTTCTCCTACCAATCGGGGGGCGCTTTCAACACCAACAGCTATGGCTGGCTGTCGGCCCAGCTTCGGGAATCCCTGCTGTCCTATGACGAGGAAGACACCGCCTACATCTGGTTTACCGATGATTATGCCACCCAGATGCAGCAGCAGGTGACAGAAAACCGGCAGCTGACCATCCAGTATCTCTCCCAGATCGGCGGAGCCTTCCTCATCACGCTGTTTTTGCTGGGATATCTGCTGCGTACCTGCGGACGAAAACGAAAAGGAGATGAGATCCGGCTGTATTTTATCGATCGTGTCTTTACCGAAGTCCTGCTGGCCCTGGGGGGCCTGGCGGTGGGCGGGTATGTCCTGGCCATCCTGCTTTCCTGGCAGTACCAGGAGCCGGACCTTCTGGCCCTTTGTTCCTGGGCCGTATTTTTGGTGATTACCGCCATTCTGCTCTCCTTTGGCCGCCGCTTCAAAGCCCGCACTTTCTGGAAAAGCTGCCTTTTGCGCCATTTCTTCCGGCTGCTGGCGGCTCCTTTCCGCAAGGCGGCCCGGGCCTTCCGTGAGCTGTCCCGGCAGGAACTCACCGTCAAGCGGGCCATGGTGTTCACCGGCCTGTATGGACTGTTCTGCCTGCTTCTGGCCATCGTCTTTCCTCTGAGCATCGCCTTGATCATTGCCGCCGTGCTTTTTGTGGGCAAAATGGCTTCGGCCTACCAGAAGGTGCGGGAAGGGGTAAGCCTGGTGCGCCAGGGAAACCTGACCCATCAGATCGATCTGGGGGAGGAGCGGTTCTTCTCCGGTCTGGCCGATGATGTCAACTCTATCGCAGACGGCCTGCACAACGCCGTGGAAAGTGAACTGAAAAGCGAGCGGATGAAATCGGAACTGATCACCAATGTGTCCCATGACATCCGCACCCCTCTCACCAGCATCATCACCTACGCCGATCTTCTGCAGAAGGAAGGGCTGGGGAGCCCCAACGCCTCCCGCTATTGTCAGGTCATCGGCCAGAAGGCCCAGCGGCTGAAAATGCTCACCGACGATCTGTTCGAGGTGTCCAAAGCGGCCAGCGGCAACATCCAGGTGGATCTGGCGCCAGTGGAACTGTGCAGCCTGATCCGTCAGGGCATGGGCGAGCTGAGTGACAAGATGGAGCAGTCGGGACTGGATTTCCGCATTCATCTTCCGGCCCAGGGCGTATGGGTCAAGGCCGACGGCAAACTGCTGTGGCGTGTGGTGGAAAACCTGTTGTCCAATGTGTTCAAATACGCCATGCCTTCCTCCCGCGTCTATCTGGATGTGGATGAGCAGGAGGGCAAGGCCGCCTTTACCGTCAAGAACATTTCCGCCTATGAGCTGAATGTGGACCCCTCCGAGCTGATGGAGCGGTTCAAGCGGGGAGACGCTTCCCGCCACAGCGAAGGCAATGGTTTGGGGCTGGCCATCGCCAAAAACCTGGTGGAGCTCCAGGGTGGAGTCTTTACCATCACGGTGGACGGCGACCTGTTCAAGGCCACCGTCAGTCTGGAAAAAATCCAGCCGCCTGTGAAAGAGGCACCAGCTGCCCCTGAGGAACATCCGCAAATCGGATAATGTACACACCCACAAAAAGTGACGAAAGCCACTTTTTGTGGGTGTTTTTTCGCCTTTTTTCGCTGCGGGGGAAGAGATATAATGGGATCTATGGAAACTTGTCCCGCCTTTGCCAGAAAGCTCTCCTTGTGGTATAATAACCGCAAAGCGATTATTATACAGATTTTTATGGCCGTTTTCTCGTCCCGCCTACGGGACAACCGAAAACCTGGCCAATATACCATTTCGCATTCGCTTTATGGTATCATATCAACAGTGCTGCAAAAGGGGAGAAGCCCCGGAATCTTTTCGCAATAATCCAGGCCCATGAGCCTGTGGGAGGTTTTATCATGTTGGAAACCATTCGGAATCGAAGAAGCGTGAGGCAGTTCACCTCGGACCCTGTGACCCAGGAGCAGGTGGAAAAACTATTGGAAGCCGGCATCATGGCCCCTTCGGCCATGAACAAACAGCCCTGGCACTTTATCGTCTGCCGGGACAGAGAAATGATGGAGCGCTTTCAAACGGTGCATCCTTACTCCAAAATGCTTTCCCAGGCGCCTGTGATGATTTTGGTCTGCGGCGATACCCAGAAACAGCCCGGACCTCATTTCTACCAGCAGGACTGCGCCGCCTGCACCGAAAATATCCTGCTGGCCGCCCAGGCCATGGGGCTTGGCGGCTGCTGGCTGGGCATTCCGCCCCAGTCGGAGCGGGAAGAACAGATCGCCGCTTTGTTTGGTCTGCCGGAGCACATCAAGCCCTTCTGCGGCATCGCCCTGGGCGTGCCTTCGGTGCAGCCCCCGCAGCCGGAGAGGAGCCTGCATGGCCTTGTTCACGAAAATCGGTGGTAAGCTGCTGGAGGTGGCCCGGGATCTCCGGTATGTGGCCAGCCAGCTGGTGGAACGGTACTTCAAAGATCATGTGGCCCGCTCTTCGGCGGAGCTGGCCTATTATATGCTCTTCACCCTGTTTCCCCTGGTGATTTTCAGCAATGTGCTGGTCAGCTCCTTTCACCTGTCGGTGGAGGAGATCATGGAGAACCTGTCCCTTCTGCTGCCGGAACAGATTGTTTCCCTCATCACCGAATACATCGGCTATATCACCAACCTCCAGCCGGGCACACTGGTGTATGCCGGCTCGGTGCTCACCGTTTATTTCACTTCCCGGGCGGTCAATTCCCTGATGCTGTCCATCGGCGTGGCCTATCGCCAGCCGCGGAAAGGGAAGCTGAACTTTTTCTTTTCGGTGATCGTCACCGTGGTGGTGCTGCTGTCCATGTATCTGCTGCTGGGCCTGGTGCTCATCAGCGAAAATCTGCTGGCCCTGGCGGCCCGGGTGCTGCCCATCCCGTTTTTCCTGGTGCGTATCTGGAACTGGCTGCGTTTTACCGCCATGCCGGTGTATCTGTTCTGCATCATCACCCTGTTTTATAAGATCGCCCCGGCCAAATGGCTGCGGTTTCTCCAGGCCGCCCCCGGCGGACTGTTCTTTGTGGCCGTCTGGTCGGCCATTTCCTATTTCTTCTCGTATTATGTATCCAATCTGGCCAATTACTCGGTGCTCTATGGTTCGTTGGGCGCCGTGATGATCCTGATGCTTTGGTTCTATATGACCGGGATCATTCTGATCCTGGGGGGACATTTGAATCATATCGTGCTGGTGCTTCGCCAGGAAAAGAAAATTCGAAAAAGGAACGGTGAATGACATGGAAAAAATCATTGTGGGCGCCTGTATCGCCGATCTGACCGCTCAGCGGGAAGAACGGCTGCGTCAGGGTGTGGAAAAACAGGGATACACCCTGAAGGTCTTTGAAAAAGGGAAGTTCGGCCCGGAAGATGTGGCCGACTGCCAGGTGTTCTTCGGCAACATTCCCCCGGCTATGATCAAGAGCCTTCCCAACCTTCGCTGGCTGGCCACCGCCTCCGCCGGGGTGGACAACTATGTGGCCGATGAGCTCTATCCCAATCCCGATGTGATCCTCACCAACTCCAGCGGGGCCTATGGCGTGGCCATCGCCGAACACCTGATCACCTGCACCCTGATGCTCATGCGCCGGATGCGGGAATACGAAGAGGGCCAGCGGCAGCACCGGTGGAAGTATCTGGGCAAGATCCGCTCGCTCTATGGCAGCACCGTCACCGTGGTGGGCATCGGCAACATCGGCGGCAACTTTGCCAAGCGCTGCAAGGCCATGGGGGCCACCGTGCGGGGCGTCAAGCGCACCCCCAGCGAAAAGCCCGATTATGTGGACGAGCTTTACCTGACAAAGGATCTGGATCAGGCCATCCAGGGGGCCGATGTGGTGGCCCTGTGCCTGCCCGGCACCCGTGAGACCCAGCAGATCATGACGGCGCAGCGCCTGGGCCAAATGAAAAAGGATGCCCTGCTTCTCAACATCGGCCGGGGCACCGCCCTGGATCAGGATGCTTTGATCCAGATGCTGCAAAAGGGCCTGCTGGGCGGCGCCGCTTTGGATGTGGCCTCTCCCGAACCTCTGCCCCCGGAAAATCCCCTGTGGGACATGGGCAATGTGATTTTGACCCCTCATGTGTCGGGCAACGACTCTTTGGACTACACCACCGACACCATTCTGTCTCAATTCCTCGAGAATCTGCCCCTCTTTGCTGCGGGCCAGCCCATGCATCATGTGATCGACCGAAAGATCGGCTATTGATAAGCATGTCGAAAAAGTGGCAAAAGCCACTTTTTCGAGTTTTTGCAAGGGGCCGCATGCACGCCTTTGGCGCACACTTGCCCCTTGAGAGGTGCAAAAACCGACGCACAGGTCGCCGTTTTTTGCAAATTGATTCAGGGTAGGGCAAACGGTTTCTTTTCGCTATATCGGTTTTTCGATAGTCTGAAGCCCCCGGCCATTAGGCCGGGGGCTTGTGTGCGTGTCATATTTTTGCCAAAACCGGAAGCCTTAGCAGCGTTTGCCGGTCTTGCAGCTGCCATTTTGGCAGTTGCCGCCGTTTTCCTTGATATAATCGGAATATTTCGGGGGGAAGAACTCATCCACGGGGAACTTGAATTTCTGGAACAGATCGCAGGGATCGTCGCTGCCGCTGCTGCTGGAGCAGTCTTTTTCCGGCATACAGATGTCATAGGCGGGCATGAGCAGCTGGATATCCCGCTCCAGCTTGATGATGCTGAACTGGCCCAGGGTGACAAAGAGCTTTTTGCCCTCGTCGCAGATGACGATGTCGTCCTCGAAGCACCGGCAGATGCAATCGGGGATGTCATTCAGACCGCAGTCGCCGCAGCCGCAGCTTTCGGTGACCTTGATCCCCAGAGCCACAGGGTCCACCACTTCCACCACGCCGATGGGCAGATTGGTCTTTTCGAAGTTCTGCAGATCGCTCTCCTTGGGCATATACTGGGAGCTGAAAATGCGGACGCTGCCCTCGCTGCCGAAGAGCACGGTGCGCTTGTCGTAGGTGGCCAGACCGCAGATCTCCTTGGGACGGCTGAGTCCGCAGTAGGCCTCGGCGGTGATCTTGTAAAAATACTTCACATCCACGGTGTAGAAGCCCTTGTTGAAGGCGATGGGCTCCACATCCACATAGGACCAAAGCAGCTCGGCGCCCTTCACCTTGACGCTGGTGGCCTGATCCAGAATGGCCTGGGAACAACGGGTGGGATAAACCCGCAGATCCTGCAGACATTCCTTATCACGGCAGGAATCATAAACCTTTCTGGTATGGATGCAGACGGCCTCTTTGGGCGGATGGTTCCCGCAGAGCGGGCCCGGAGAAACTCTATCAGGCATCAAATGAATTACCTCCTCAGGCAGATTTGAAGTTTCCTTCATTCCATCATATTCCCCCGGCGGCGTCGGGTGAATGGGAAATTCATCCATCTCCTAAAAAGCATTTTCTCATATATTCAAATAAATTCAAAAATTTTGTCTTGACATTAAGCAGGAAGGGACTAAAGTATAGGAGGAAAAAGAAAACGACATGGAGGGATCGTTATGGAAGTTACCATTCATCAGCTGCTGGAAGGCGCCCGGGAGGCCCGGGGCGTCACCGTGGTCATCGATGTGTTTCGGGCCTACAGCGTGGAAAGCTACGCCTTTGCCGGAGGGATGGAGCGGATCTACCCTGTGGCCAATCTGGAAGAGGCCTATCAGCTGAAACGGCAGCATCCGGATTTTCTGCTCTGCGGCGAGCGGGAGGGCCGGAAACAGGAGGGATGCGACTTTGGCAATTCCCCTCTGGAGATCATGAAGAGCGATGTGCAGGGCCGCACCATGATCCACACCACCAGCGCCGGCACCCAAGGGCTGGAAAACGCCACCGGGGCCGATGTGCTGCTGGCCGGGGCGCTGGTCAATGCCAAAGCCACGGCGGAATACATCCGCCAGCTGAATCCCCAGCATGTGAGCCTGGTGTGCATGGGCCTGGCCTGCCGCCGTCCCACCGATGAGGACACTCTGTGCGCCCAGTATCTCCGCGCTCTGCTGCTGGGTGAGGAATTTGACAAGGAAAAGGCCGTAGAGATCATGCGGAAGGGCGACGGCCAGCGGTTTTTCATCCCGGAGGATCAGTCCTTTGCCCCTCGGGAGGATTTCGATCTGTGCACCCAGTTTGACCGTTTCCCCTTTGCTCTGCCGGTGCGCTACACCCCGGATGGTCGCAAATACATCGAAAAGGCCATGGTGCTGTAAGCCTTTTTCTGCATAGGACAGGCAAACAGGGCGTAAGGATGAGTGGAAAGGGGTGGCGCTATGAAACACCACTTAAAACTCGATCCCAAAGCCCTTTTTGTTCTCCTGGCCCTTTTGACTTTTGCTGCCAGTGCCTTTATACTGATAAGGATAGGGCAAAAAAATCAGCACCAGCAGGTCTCCGGCTCCATCGGCTATGAGCCGGCGGTGATCCTGGATGCCGGACACGGCGGCATGGACGGGGGAGCGGTGGCCCAAAGCGGCCAGACCGAAAAAGAACTGAACCTGCTCATCGCCCAGAAAAGCCGGATGCTGCTGAAGCTCATGGGCGTGGACTGCGTCATGACCCGGGACAGCGACATCTCCCTGGATTATGAAGAAGGGGCCTCGGTGCGGCAGAACAAGCAGAATGACCTGCGGGCCCGGGTGAAAGTGGCGGAGCGGTTCCCCGAAAGCTGTCTCATCAGCATTCATATGAACCAGTTCAGCCAGACAAAGTACCATGGAGCCCAGGTTTTTTACGGCAAAGCCCCGGAGGGGCAAATTCTGGCCCAGCATATGCAGGATGCCTTCCGCCAGGCCCTGGACCCGGAAAACGACCGGAAGATCAAGCCTTCCCCCGATGGGGTTTATCTGATGAAGAAGGTCACCGCTCCGGCGGTCATCGCCGAGTGCGGCTTTCTGTCAAACCCCCAGGAGGCGGAAAAACTGGGGCAGGACCCCTATCAGACCAAAGCATCCCTGGCCATCGTCAGCTCCTATCTGCGCTTTGCCGGGGAGAAAGAGGAAACAAAGTGAAAAAAAAGACCGTTTATGTCTGTTCCGACTGCGGCTATGAAACTGCCAAATGGATGGGGAAGTGCCCCCAGTGCGGCCAGTGGAACACCTTGGAAGAAATGACCATCCGGGAGGAAAAGCCGGGAAGCCTTGCGCCCAAAAACAAGCTGGCCGCCCAGCCCATCCCGGTGTGCGACATCGATCTGCACTCTGATAAAAGAGTGCTCACCGGCATCAGCGAACTGGATCGGGTGCTGGGCGGCGGGCTGGTGGTGGGCTCTCTGGTGCTGGTGGCCGGTGAGCCGGGCATCGGCAAAAGCACCCTGCTATTGCAGGTGTGCCGGAACCTGGCAGAAAAGCAAACTGTGCTTTATGTAACAGGGGAGGAGTCCCTGGCCCAGATCCGTATGCGGGCTTCCCGCATCGGGGCCATGTGCCCCGGGCTTCTCATTTTGCCGGAAACCGATCTGGAAGCCATTTTCCA
>OHAD01003281.1_pt1 | contig 10664 bp, 9 predicted proteins | sample 1577011 | NCBI WGS metagenome assembly OHAD01 (sample SAMEA3541510, study PRJEB24748) | human gut metagenome | biome: human gut; feature: human-associated habitat; material: faeces | place: China | collected 2012
ATGGAGAAGGGCCATGGCAAGTGGCGCTTTACCTCTCCCACGCATGTGGTGCGCGCCTTCTTCCAGGCCGTGAAGGAGCTGGAAGATGAGGGCGGCGTGGAAGCGCGCCATGGCCGGTACCGGGAAAACCATGTGGCGCTGGTGGAGGGGATGCGCCGGAGCGGCTTCCGGACCCTGCTGCCGGACGAACTCCAGTCCCCCATCATCACGTCCTTCCTGTACCCGGAGGAGGATTTTGATTTCCAGAAGTTTTATGAGGCCTTGAAAGAACGGGGATTCGTCATTTACCCCGGCAAGATTTCGGAAGCCCCTACCTTCCGCATCGGCAATATCGGGGACGTGTTCCCGGACGATTTCCGCCGCCTGGCGGAGGCCGTGGCGGATATCCGCCGGAACAAATAGTTCCCTTCCCATCCATCAATCCCAGCGGGCCGCTGCGGCGGCCAGGAGTTTACCATGCTACAGTTGAAAAACATCAAGAAAGTCTATAACGGAGTTCCCATTCTGAACGGTATCAGCCTGGACATCGGGAAAGGGGAGATCGTCTCCATCCTGGGGCCGTCCGGCAGCGGAAAGACTACGCTGCTGAACGTCATCCTGGGGCTGGCGGAACTGGACGGCGGCCAGATTCTTTTTGACGGGGAGGACGTGAGCGGCACGCCCATGCAGCGGCGCGGCTTCAACATCGTGTTCCAGGATTACGCCCTGTTTCCGCATATGAATGTTGTGCAGAATATTGAGGCAGGCATGGGAAAACGGCCGGACCGGAGCCGGACGGAATCGTTGATCCGCCAGTTTCAGCTGGAAGGGCTGGAGAAAAAGATCCCGGGACAGCTTTCCGGCGGACAGAAACAGCGCGTCGCGATGGCACGGATGCTCGCAGCAGAGCCGGAGCTGATTCTGCTCGACGAGCCGTTTTCAGCGCTCGATACCTATCTGAAATGGCAGTTGGAGCAGGAGATGTACAAACATCTGAAGGAGGCCGGAAAACCGGTCATCTTCGTATCACACAACCGCGATGAGGTGTACTGCCTCTGCGATACGGTCAGCTGTATGAACCGGGGAAAGATGGAAGTCATGGAACCGCTGAAGGAATTTTTCCAGAATCCGAAGACGCGCACAGCGGCAATTTTGTCGGGCTGCAAGAACATTTCGGCGGCCGAGCGGGTGGATGCGCACACGCTGCGGGCCGTGGACTGGGGCGTAACGCTGCACGTAAAGGAGCGGGAAATTGCAGACGATATCCGCGCAGTCGGCATCCGGGCACATTTTCTGGCCACAGTAGAAAGGCCGGGTGAGGAAAATGTATTTCCGGTCAACGAATCCGAAATCTGGGAAGATCCGTTTGAATGGAACATTTCGTTCCGGAAGAATGCCGAATGCAGCTGGCTGCAGTGGAAGATCGCAAAAACAGACTGGAGCCCGGAAATGGGGATTCCAAAGGAGCTGTATCTGAAGGAGGAAGATATTCTGCTGCTGACGGATTCCTGATGCTGGTGTGACAGATTTGGATAAAAAAAGATTGTTTTCGAAATCGTGATCGTGTTTCGAAAACAATCTTTTTTCATCGTTTACAGATTCATTACATGGTGATCCAGCCGAATGCATTTGCCACGGAACTGAACAGAATGATCAGTGCAAACACCGGGCAGAGATACTGGATCATGACAAGAAAGATTTTCTTTCTGCGGAAGCGGCTCTCGCCATGGATGATTTCTTCCTCGATTTTTGCCACACCGATGACTCTCGAAACGAGAAGACAGGTGGCAATGGCAGCAATTGGCATCATTACGGAGTTTGTCAGGAAGTCGAAGAAATCCAGGAACTGCATGCCAAGAATGGTGACGGAGGAAAACGGTCCGTAGCCAAGGCAGGAGAGCGTTCCGAGCGTAATCATGATAACGCCGATCAGAACGGTCGATTTTTTACGGCCCCAGCCGAGCTCATCCTCAAAGGTGGAAACGGCGCTTTCTGTCAATGCAATGGAGCTGGTCAGTGCGGCAAACAGCACCAGAAGGAAAAACAGAATACCGATCACAGTGCCAAAGCCCATATTGGCGAATACCTTCGGGATGGTGATAAACATCAGGGAAGGTCCTGCCTGCAGGGTATCCGGATTTCCGCCGGAGAAGGCAAAGACGGCAGGAATGATCATCAGGCCTGCCATGATCGCAATGGCAGTGTCAAAGATTTCGACGTTGCGTGTGGAATCCTCAATCGAGGTGTCTTTTTTCATGTAGGAGCCAAAGGTGATCAGAATACCCATCGCAATCGAGAGGGAGTAGAACATCTGTCCCATGGCGGCAACAACGGACATCCATGAAAAGTTTTTGAGGTTCGGAACAAGGAAATACTTCACGCCTGCCAGTGCGCCCGGTCTTGTTACGGAATAAACGGTAATGATAACGGAAAGGACGATCAGAATCGGCATCATCACCTTGGAAACGCGTTCAATGCCGTTTCGCACACCGGCGTAGATGATGGCGACCGTAATAAGGCAGAAAACGGCAAAACAGAGCTCTGTGGAAACTCCGTTTGAGATGAAGCCGGAAAAATAGCCGTCCTCTGCGAGCAGGGTACTGTTGCCCTTCACGTATTCGATCAGATATTTGATGACCCATCCTCCGATGACAGAGTAGTATGGAACGATCAGAATCGGGATAATGGCGTTGATCCAGCCCCCGGCGGAAAGCCATTTCGATTTGCCGAACGACTGGAAAGCGCCGACCGGGCTTTTTCGTGTCATGCGTCCGATGGCGGACTCGGCAACGATCATGGAGTAGCCGAAGGTGAGCGCCAGCAGGATATAAATGAGGAGGAAAATTCCTCCGCCGTATTTTGCTGCGAGGTAGGGAAAACGCCAGATATTTCCAAGTCCGACGGAAGCGCCTGCTGCAGCCAGCACGTAACCGATTTTGCCGGAAAACGAGCTGCGGGATTTGTTGTGTTTGTTCATAGAGTTCCTTCCTTTTGTGTGTTACAAAAATTTTGGGTTTATGGTCAGTTCTTGAAGATTTTTTATGCTGACACCATAAAGAAGATTGTAACATTATTGGGAAGGAAAGTCACTACTAAATTTTTTATTTTTTGCTGTCCGGCAGGGATTCCCCGGCCAGTTCCGCCATCAGCTCCGGCACAGTGGTCATGTGATCGAGACGCCATGCGTTTTCCCCGCAGAAAAGAAGAGCGTTGTCGGTATCGCCATCGGCAGCGCGGGCCAGGGCTGTGGTAATACAGTAGGGAATGGAGGCTTTGTCGCATTTTTTGAGGCACTGGTAGCAGTGTGAGATTTTTTCCCGTTCCTGTTCGCGTTCCGTCAGAAACGGATTGCGGATTGCGCGGCCCGGCATGCCGACCGGACTGTGCATGATCGTGATATCTTCTTTTTTTGCATTCAGGTATGCCTGTTTGTAGCGGGGAGCGGCATCGCATTCTTCCGTGACAACGAAACGGGTAGCCATCTGGACGCCTGCGCAGCCAAGCGACAGATAGTGAAGGATATCCTCATGGGTGTAGACGCCTCCGGCAAAGACGACGGGGATGGTACAGGCATATTTTTCTTCGTAGCCATGTACAATCTGCAGAATTTCCCGGATTTCGTCATCGTAGCCGCGCCGTGCTGTTTCTTCCACGGTTTCGGCGGAGTAGCCGAGATGGCCTCCGGCTGCAGGACCTTCGATGACAACGAGATCAGGAACGCGGTGATAGTGATTGTCCCAAAGCTTCAGAAGAACCTTGGCAGTCCGGGGAGGGGAAACGATAGGGGCGAGCTTGATGGAGCTTCCCTTTGTGTATTTTGGCAGATCGGTCGGGAGACCGGCCCCGGAGATGATGAGATCGGCTCCGTTTTCGATGCAGCAGCGGACGTATTCCTCGTAGTGGGTCAGAGCGCACATGATATTGACGCCGATGATGCCGCCGTTTGAGATTTCTTTGGCGCGGCGGATGTGGAAGGCGAGGGCGCGAAGATTGGCGCTTAAGGGATCACGCGCGAATTCCGGATCGCGCCAGCCGGGCTGGGCAGCGGAGATGACGCCGATTCCGCCGGCTTTGGCAACGGCACCGGCGAGGGATGAGAGGCTGATGCCGACGCCCATTCCGCCTTGGATGATGGGGTATCTGGCAACTAAATTTCCTATTTTTAATTCTGGAAGCATATAAATTCTCCTTTTTTGATAAACGGACGATCCAGTGGCTGCCGCCGCGCCGTGGATCTGGTTATTGGTGACGAATAAATAGAATAAATATGTGATGTAAAATACTTTAGCATGTGGTTTTTAAAACTAGATATATAATACTTTGAATATCAAAGTATGTCAAGAGGGAAAATGAAAAAGGTGATTGCGGGGGGTGGGGAGGTGTGGTAGAGTGGGTGGTAGAAAGTAAATTTGAGACAGGAGGATATGGGACATGTTAAGGGATCTGGTGTTGAAGAACAGGAGTTATCGTGGTTTTGATGAGTCGGTGCGGATTTCGCGGGAGACGTTGGAAGGGTTTGTGGATTGTGCGCGGCTTTGTCCTTCGAGTGTGAATAAGCAGCCGTTGAAGTATTTTCTGGCGTGGGAGCCGGAAGAAGTGGAGAAGGTGCAGGGACTGACAAAGTGGGCGCGGGCGCTGCCGGAGATGGTTTTGCCGCATCCGGGAAAACGGCCGACGGGCTTTGTTGTGATCTGTCAGAATAAGGGGATTGATGAGAATCTGAACCGGTATCAGAAGGATGTCGGGATTGTGGCGCAGACGATGCTGCTTGCGGCTGTGGAGCAGGGGCTTGGCGGCTGCATGATCGGGAATTTTCAGGCGGACGAGGTGATGGAAGTGCTTGGACTGCCAGAGGAGATCCGGCCGCTTTTGATTGTGGCGTTTGGAAAACCGGCGGAGGAGATTCATCTGGTAGATGTGCCGGAGGATGGGAATACGAATTATTACCGGGATGAAAATGATGTGCACTATGTGCCGAAGAGAACGCTGGCGGATGAATTGCTGAACTGAAGATAGAAACTGAAGATAGAGCCGGAAAATTCCGGAAAAATGTCGGATGAACCGTCCTAAAAAGTTAGATCTAAAAAATCTGATTTCTTGGGGCGGTTCAAAGAATCCGGCATTTTTTTACTTTACAGGAAACTTCGTTGAATTTTCCTGTAAAGTAAAAAGCCCTCCGGGCAGGATCGCACTGCGGCGGAGGGGAAAGGAAAGCACAGGCTCTTATTAGTTTCGGTGTAGCCCGAAAAAGGGAAAATGTCCCATACTTTCTGGCAATCCGGGAGATGTCTGGTGGGCAGGAAATGGTGCAAATAAAGATGTTTTTTCCTGCAAAACAGAACCTTTTTTCTCGAAAGGGATCATGATAAAATGAGAAAAAATGGGGGAATTTTCAAAAATAAGGTGGAGGAGGATATTGAAATGAAAATTTATCACGCACAGGTGAATCATCTGGAAAATCCAATGGGGTTCCGAATGGAGAGAACGGTCTTTTCCTGGAAAGTGAAAGACGCGGAAGGAAAAAAACAGAGCTATGCGAGAATCCGTGTAGCATCGGATGCAGCGATGGAGCATCTGCTGTTTGATTCCGGAGAGGATGATAAGGCGAGCAGTCTTTTCTATCCGGTGAAGCTGGATCTGGAGCCGAGAACGCGGTATTACTGGAACGTGGAAGCGGGCAGTGATGCCGGGGAGACGGCGGTGAGTGAAGTACAGTTTTTTGAGACCGGAAAACGGAATGAAGCATGGACAGGAAAATGGATTTCCTGTGACAGTAAGGAGAACCGTCATCCATATTTTGAAAAAGAAATTGTTCCGGCAAAAGAGGTAGCGAAGGCCAGGCTGTATGTCTGCGGACTTGGACTGTATGAGGTGTATGTGGATGAGAAGCGTGTCGGGGATGAGTACCTGACGCCGTACAGCAATGATTACAATGAATGGGTACAGTATCAGACGTATGATGTGACAGAGGAGGTTTCAAAACAGGGAATGCTCCGTGTGCTGCTTGGAAACGGCTGGTACAAGGCGCGGTTTGGATTCAGTGCGTTTGAGGACAAGGGATTTTACGGCAATGAGTGGAAGCTGATTGCGGAGCTGCATCTGACGTATGCGGACGGTTCGGAAGAGGTGATTGGCACGGATGAATCGTGGCAGGTGCGGCGCAGTAAAATTGCATTCTCGAATCTTTACGACGGTGAGCACCGGGACGACACGCTGTCGGAACTGCCATTGGAGAAGGCGGTTTTTTGTGAGGCACCAAAAGGAGAACTGACGGAACGCATGAGCCTTCCGGTGACGATTCATGAGACGTTTGAACCTAAAGAACTGCTTCATACTCCGGCCGGCGAGCTGGTCTTCGATATGGGGCAGGAGTTTACGGGAATTTTCAAGCTGCATGTCAACGTGCCGGCAGGAACCAAAATTCATGTTCAGACAGGTGAGATTTTGCAACGCGGCAATTTCTACAATGACAATCTGCGGAGTGCAAAATCCGAATACATCTATATTTCCGATGGAACCGAAATGGATCTTGTGCCGCATTTTACGTTCTACGGCTACCGTTACGTGAAGATCGAAGGCATTCCGGATCTGAAAAAAGAGGATTTCACGGGTCTTTCTTATTACAGCAACATCACAGCGACAGGCTGGATGAAAACAGGAAGTGATTTGGTCAATCAGCTCATCAGCAATGTGCGCTGGGGCTTAAAGTGCAATTTTGTAGATGTTCCAACCGACTGCCCGCAGCGTGACGAGCGTATGGGATGGACGGGAGATGCGCAGGTATTCTCGCCGACGGCGATGTATCTCGAAGATACGTATGCATTCTATGCAAAATACCTGTACGACATGGCAAAAGAGCAGAGCGTGCTCGGCGGAAAGGTGCCGCACGTGGTGCCGTCGTGCGGCGTCGAGGATGCAGCGTGTGTCTGGGGCGATGCGGCGTGCATCATTCCGTGGAATCTGTATCTGTTTTACGGGGACAAGAGCATTCTGGAAGATCAGTTTGTGAGCATGAAATCGTGGGTGGAGTACATCACGAAAGTGGATGGGGACAACCATGGCTGGCGATCTGTTTTCCACTTCGGCGACTGGCTGGCACTGGACAATCCGGTACAGGGCGCGGAGCAGGTCATGGGTGCAACGGACGAGGAGTTTATTGCAAACCTGTATTATGCGATCAGCGCAGGAATCGTGGCAAAAGCGGCCGGTGTGCTGAGATACCACGAGGAGCAGGAGAAGTATCAGAAGCTGTCCGAGGAGCAGTTTGCTGTGGTACAGGAAGAATATTACAGCGCAACAGGCCGCTGCTGCATCAAAACACAGACGGCGCTGCTGCTGACGCTGAAATACCATCTGTCAAAGAACGAAGAGCTGACAAAACGGCAGCTTCTGAAGCTGTTTGAGCAGAGTAACCACAAACTGAAGACGGGATTTGTCGGAACACCATTGCTGAACAATGTGCTCACCGACAACGGCATGAATGATCTTGCCTACGAACTGTTGCTGAACGAGGAATTTCCGGGTTGGCTTTATGAGGTTAAGCTTGGTGCAACTACCGTCTGGGAACGCTGGAATTCTCTTCTTGCGGACGGTACGATTTCCGGCATCAGCATGAACAGTATGAACCATTATGCTTACGGCTCCATCCAGGAATGGATGTTCCGTCACGTTGCCGGCATCAACACGATGGAATCCCATCCGGGTGCCAGGACCGTACAGTTTGCACCGACGCTGAACTGGGATTTGAGGTATGCAGAGGCAAAATATGATTCTGCATCGGGAATGTACAGCATTCGCTGGGAGCTTTCCGACAAAGAGCACGTGACCATCACCATGGATGTTCCGTTCGACTGTACCGCAGAGGCCATACTTCCAATGGTTGCCAAAAGTGAAAAAGAAGCGGTTGCAGAAGTGCTCGGATCAGAAGAAAACGGCAGATACCTGCTGGAGCCGGGACACTATGAGGTAAGCTATCAGCTTTCCGGTTGGAAAGAAAAAACGGCAGTATGTGTGGAATAAAACCGCAGTTTTTTTCAAAAAATAAGAAGCGAGGTGAACGCTGCAATTTTGCAATGGGACAAAATGAGAAAATTGTTCCAATTATTATGAAAAGAATGTAAATAAAAACAAATAATTTGGAAAATATACAAATTCATTTGTCTTATGAAAACGTTTATGGTACAATCTGACTAAGCGGTTACAAAAATGGAAGACAGAACGCAGACCCGAAAGTCTGACAAAAAAGAGACGGCAGAAAGGGACAGGATATGAAGAAGTGGACGGGGATGATTACCAATCTCACAATGTTGACACAATTCGGACTGTCCCTTGTGACGCCTCTTTTTCTTTGTCTGGCACTTTGCTGGTGGCTTTGCGACCGCTTTTCGGTTGGAACATGGATTTATCTGATCGGCTTTTTCTTTGGGATCGGAGGCGGTGCCGTGACAGCCTGGAAATTCGGGCAGAGCGTTCTGCGGCATCAGAAACGCATCGAGACGGAGCCGGACGGAAAAAAGAAGAAAAAGCGGGTGTCTTTCAACCGACATATTTAGAACGTGTCTGAAAAAGTTTTCACAGTTGACGAAGATCAAGTGGCAGAGAAAAGATTTCAGACTGATTTTAAGGGGAAAATCCATTAGAAAGGAAACAAGGCGATATGAGCAATTTCGGAGACAAGGTCCAGCCGGCCGTAAAAAAGGAGACGAAAAATGTTGCCATCTATACTGTTGTCGGCGTGGTTGTGATGTGGGTCGGGTTTCTGATCCTGCACCTGATCTGGCCGGAAAAAATCCCATTTGACTATCGGGTGATCCTCGGGGGAATCGGAGGCGGTGCCGTTGCGGTGCTGAACTTTTTCCTGATGGGCATGGCAGTACAAAAAGCAGTGTCCGAGACAGACGAGGCGGGAGCAAAACGGCGGATGCAGGCAAGCTATTCGCAGAGAAACCTGATGCAGATGCTCTGGGCAATTCTGGCGATTGTGCTTCCATGCTTTCAGTTTGCCGCAGGAATCCTGCCGCTTTTAATTCCGGGAACGGCCATCAAGCTGAAGGGCATAAAAAACAGCATAAAGCGCTGAACCTGATCTTTGGCGAAAGCCGCAAAGACGGGACGGCGTTTTGAAACCGAAACAGCGAAGCAGCGATTCGGTTATGAGCAAGCAGCGAAGCGGATTGTGAAGATCCGCTTTGACAAAAGGTTCAAATTTTTTATTTTATCTCATACAGAGGAGGTGAGAAAAGAGAATGGAGGTTGATATCTCCGGTGCAAAAGTCTTTTTTACGATCCCTATCGATTTCCCGCTGTTCGGGAAAATTCAGATCAGCGAAACGCTGGTGGTAAGCTGGATTGTAATGGCACTCATTACCGGACTTTGCATCTGGCTTACAAGAGATTTGAAGGTGCGGAACATCTCCAAACGCCAGGCGATGGCAGAAATGATTGTGGAAACCGCAAACAAATTTGTCATCGGCAACATGGGAGAAAAATTCCGCTATCTGATTCCTTTTGTGTCGGCGCTTTTCGCGACCAGCGTTGTCTCAAACCTGATCAGCCTGATCGGACTTCGAAGTCCGACAGCGGATCTTTCCACCGAGGCGGCCTGGGCTGTTGTGGTCTTTATTATGATCACAACACAGAAGATCAAAACGAATGGTTTTGGCGGATATCTGAAAGGCTTTACGACTCCGATTGCGGTTATGACACCGTTTAACGTTTTGTCGGAGCTCGCAACGCCGATCAGTATGGCGTGCCGTCACTTTGGAAACATCCTTTCCGGCGTTGTGATCAATGCCCTGATCTACGGATCGCTGGCACTGGCAAGCGGAAAGCTGCTGGGACTGCTTCCCGGCGTGCTCGGAAGAACCCTTTCACAGATCCCGATTCTGGACGTCGGTGTCCCGGCTGTTCTGTCGGTCTATTTTGACTGGTTCTCCGGCGTGATGCAGGCCTTTATTTTCTGTATGCTGACTGTCATGTACATTGCGAATGCAGCAGAAGAAGGCTAAAGAGATTAAAAAATGAGGTTTACAAAAAGAAAATACAGGAGGAAAACAAGATGGATTTTCAGATTTTAGCAAAAGGTATCGCTCTCGCAGGATGCGCAATCGGCGCAGGATGCTCCCTGATCGCAGGTATCGGACCTGGTATCGGTGAAGGTAACGCCGTAGCAAAGGCACTTGAGGCAATCGGACGTCAGCCGGAATGCAAAGGTGATGTAACAAGTACGATGCTTCTTGGCTGTGCGATCGCAGAGACCACAGGTATTTACGGTTTCGTAACCGGCCTGCTTTTGATCTTCGTAGCACCGGGAATGTTCATGAACTTCCTGAAATAGTTGCAAGGAGTAAATGATTGCTAGGAGGAAAGAAACTATGCAGGTTCAGGAACTGGTAGGAATTGTCCCCTGGACTTTTATCGCACAGATCTGCAACCTCTTCATCCAGATGTATCTGATCAAACGGTTCCTTTTCAAACCGATCAATGAGATGCTGGAAAAACGGCGTGCGGCAGCCGATGCGGAGATCACAGACGCAGAGGCGGCAAAAAAAGAAGCCAACGCCATCAAAGAGGAATATGAGCAGAATATGCAGGAGGCCAAGGCAAAGGCCAACGAGATTCTCGAAAGCGCCAGAAAGCCCGATTTGTTGCGAAGACGAAGCCGAGGTTATAAAAGACTGACAATA
>OHAD01003282.1_pt1 | contig 10655 bp, 8 predicted proteins | sample 1577011 | NCBI WGS metagenome assembly OHAD01 (sample SAMEA3541510, study PRJEB24748) | human gut metagenome | biome: human gut; feature: human-associated habitat; material: faeces | place: China | collected 2012
AACCACCCCCTTTGAAACCGGTCTCCGATCTTCATCACGGCACATACTCAAGGCCACCGGGATTGTAAAAATAACGGTAGAACCCATCATGGCGCTCAGAAGTACACCGGAAAGAATCTGCACCTGACTGTTATCCGTCATAGCCACGGCCAGCGGATAGCCTCCCATATCGACCGAAAACAGGATTCCGGACAGCATAGCCGGGTCCGCCCCGATTTTCAGGAAAACAGGGGCGGCCAGGGGTGTAAGAATTTTTCCGGCCACCGGGGCAATACACATGATTCCCGCCATTGCCATTGTCAGTGAGCCGGTCGAATTGAATCCCTTATCAAATTCCGCCGCCAGCCCCAGTCTTCCTTTCAGCAGCGCCTTGTCTGCCGCTCCGGCAATAAAAAAAAACATCATAACCGCTGTCAGTATTCTTCCCATATGCATCTCCTCTTTCTATCTGTTCTTTCGCATTTTCCCATCCTACAACCTGCAGTCTGCTGAATGTCAATCCCCATAACCAGATAAAAAAAGCAAAAAAGTGGAGTAAACTCCACTTTTTATAGATTCAGCATAACAATTCAGCCCTCTTTTTCAGCCTCAAAATAATAAATAGTCAGCGGTTCTCCGTCAAGATGACAGGTATACATATGGTGATCCTCTGTCTTCATAATCTGTCCCACCTTTGCAGCAGACATTCGGTAGCCGCATTTCTTATAATCTTCCTCCAGAAATTCCTTGTTAATCCGCCTTTCATTCCCTTCCGGATACCGCTCAAGCAGCAGGCGTCTGCTCTTCGCTTCCTTCTCCAGGCTTTGAATCCCCCCTACAACCAGGCTGTCGGGTTTCATCAGGTGAAGGATATCTTCTAATTGCGTGTTCTTGTGATAAAGAGAATATTCCATCTCTCCATAAAAGCTCAGAAATAAGTCGATGCAGCCGTCCTGAAGGGGAAACCGTTCTGAAGCATCCGCGATATAGAGGATATCCAGCCCCTGAAACAGCTGTTCGAACAGCTCCTTATACATGGCAAGGACTTCATAATATTTGTCAACGATAATATAGGTACAGTTCCGGGGCAATTGATGGATATTATTGTATGTAAAGAAGAAACCATTGACATTCGCTTCCATTATTACCTTTCCGTTCCAGTCACCTCTGTCAATCCGTTCGATTATGGCATCACTGCATTTTTGCACATAGATTTCCCAGTCCTCTCCTATATCATGGTATAGTTTCCGGCGCAAATCAGGCCGGTCATGACTTCCTTCATATATATTTTCCGTCCTGACTATACCGTTCTCGATTGTCGCATGGTAGCCGCAGGGACAACTGAGTATTCCCTCATAAATATACTTGTAGTTAATTTCCGCATTTTCAATGTGCAGATGCTGTCTGCAATTGGGACATACCAGGAGCGGAATCGTACCGACAGGCACACCCGTCCGTTCGTTCTTAGCGGCATTCTTCCTCTTATTAAAATTCTCAATCTCGTCCTCAATCAGATGAATGCTGTTTCCGAGCATTTTGAGTTCGCCGGTGAGACACTCTTTTTTATCCTCCAACAGTTTCACACACTCATCGATTGTGGCAGGCTCAATCATATTGGACATCCGTCTCAGATAGAGAAATGCCCGGATCTCTTTTATATTGAAGCGCATTCCCTTGAGCTTCTGGATGTAGTTAAAATCCGCATACTCCCTCTCTTCAAAGCTCATCTGGCTGCCCTGCATCTTCGGTATCAACAGCCCGATATTGACATAATAGCGGACCGTATCCTTTGTGACATTGCAGACTCTGGCAAACTCCCCTATCTTCATCTGCCCACCTCCCCGTCCTTTGCCTCTTCAATCACCTTGTACATCATTTCCCTCTGTTCCTTTGTCATCGGACAATGACGGACCGCCTCGTAGAACAGGCCGAATGCCTCAAACGGATCGGGAACCTCTATCTTTTCCCCGTCTTCCCGCAGCTTTCTTCTGGTTCTTTCATTGTCAATGCGTATTTCCAGAATATGGTCGTACGTCTCCTCAAGCTGTTCCTTCCGATCGAACACCTCCGCCTCATCCGTCAAGGTAATGCTGAGATAATCATGGCAGTTATCTGAATCGGCCATAGCCAGGACTTCCGTCAGGGTTCCCCGCAGTCTTCTCACTTCAGGAACACATTCCAAAGGCAGACTCTCTATTTTTACCACTCCTTTTTCTTCCATGGTAACAACGGTGACTGCTTTCCGGTGGCGTTCCTCGCTGACCGAATACTTATACGGGGTTCCGCTGTAGCGGACATCCTCCCTGCCCACCTTCTGAGGACCATGCAGATGCCCCAGTGCGGCATAATCAAAGTCCGCCAGTGCAGATACGTCAATTTGATCCAGACCGCCCAAAGTCAGTATCGCAGACTCCGAATCGCAAAGCGACGGCCCCTTGTCCCCCGAGGTAAAAAATTGATGGGCCAGAATGACGTTCCGCTCCCCGCCGTTTATCTCTTCCCTGCTGAGAACAGCGCGAAAGGCGCTGTCATAGCCGGTAACAGCCCCTTCCTCAAATAGATGGCGCACATAGCCCGGTTTGATAAAGGGAAATAAATAAAAATTAATTTTTCCCCATCTGTCCTCAAATGTCACCTTCTTAAGCCTGTCCTCCGGAGACGACGGCGGTAAAGCCGATATGTAAATCTGATGGCGCTCTAAAAAAGAAGAGGCATAGGACAGCCTCTCCGGTGAATCATGGTTACCTGCTATAATCAGAACCGGTATGGACGGCCGGATGGAGGACAGCCGGATTAAAAATGAATCAAACACCGTATAGGAATCGGCGGACGGCACCGATTTATCATAGATGTCGCCGCAGATGAGCACCGCGTCCGGTTTCTCGGACTGCGCATACGCTATAATCCGGGACAGCGCATTCTCCTGGCTGTCCCTCAGGCTGTATCCGTTCATCTGCCTGCCGATATGTAAATCTGAGATATGAAAGAATTTCATCCCATGCCTCCTTTTGCCTCTGAATAATCAATCTGCAGTCTCCCCTTCAGTCTGCCCGGTTCCGTTTCTCAGGGAATCACCGCTCATGCTCCCCGTTGTCTCCGGTACCTTGCGGCCGGATGAATATACTTCAAGCTGTATCACACAGTCCGTTTCCTCCTGGCCGTAATATACCGGAATTCGATATGTCCCAGGTGTATTAAAATCACATTCGCTCAGATCATAGCTGAATTTAGCCGGATCGAGTTTTTCGTCGGGGAAGAATTTGGCGGCGTTTAATGCCGGTTCCGCCCCTACCGTCGCTTTCGCATAAAGCGTTATCTCCGAATTTTTATTAAAAAGTACGGCTTCGGCGCCGGTCCGTGTCTTTACTGTCATCACCAGCAGTCCCACCAGCACGATGCCTCCGAACAGCGTCATCTGAAACTTTCTGCCGCCGGCATTTTCTCTTATCCCTCCGTTTTTCTCTCTCAGGCCCCCTGACTTCCTTCTCATCTCCGTCCCCTTTTCTTCCGATAAATCAGGCCGCTGTACCTGAATGTGCAGCGGCCCGCCTTGCAGAAAGCTTAACCGCTTTCCCAGTATCAATCGTAAATAATCAACGCCATGAATACCAGATCCGTATCCCCGTTGTTCGCCATCCCATGGCTGAAACCGCTTGGGGTAAAAGTCCTGTCTCCGGGTACTACCGTACGGATTGTACCATTGTCATTGTATTCGCCCTCACCTCTGATAATGTAATAGGTCTCGCTGTTGCCCACATGTTCATGATAACCAAGGGAACATCCGGGGGCAATGGTCACTTCCGAGAACATCTTTCCCTTTCCGTTCATCTCCTCTTCATTCAGAATATATTTAACTGAGATTTCACCTTTTCCGCCGCTGGCATTCTTCCTGATTACTGATTCCATCCCGATCTTCCTCCTGTTTATTTCCTGTTTAATTCTCCTTTGATTATTATACTTGTTATTGCCGATCTTTTCAATGGGAATCCCTATTCATTCGTCAGCTTAAACCGTTCCAATAGATGGAAAATAAGGCTTAAAATCATTCCGACCACACAGGCCAGGACCATTCCCGTCATCTGGATATTACCGATGCTGACCTTGATTCCGGAAAGACCCGTCACAAATATGACGGAGGTCAGCGCCAGATTCCTGGAATTGCCGTAATCCACTTTGGAATCCACCAGGATGCGAAGGCCCGAAGTGCCAATCATACCGTAGAGCAAAAAGGAAATCCCGCCGATGACCGGGCCCGGGATCGTGCTGATTAAAGTGGACAGTTTGCCGATAAAAGAGCATACAATGGAAAGAACGGCCGCGCCCGCAATAACGCGCACGCTGTAAACTCTCGTAACCGCCATGACGCCGATATTCTCACCATAGGTGGTAGTCGGAACAGAGCCGATACATCCGGACAGCATCGTAGAGAAGTTATCTCCGAATAAAGAGCGGTGGAGTCCAGGATCCTTTAAAAGATCGCGGCCCACTATCTTGCTGGTCACTACCTGATGGCCGATATGCTCAGATGTAATGACAAGAATGACCGGCAGGATAATCATGATCGCCTCCGGATTAAATTTGGGAGAAGAAAAATTGGGAATGGCAAATATAGGGGCATTCACAACCTGTGTGAAATCCACCAGTCCGCAGATAATAGCAGCCACATATCCCAAAATAACCGCAATCAGAATCGGTATAACAGACAAAAATCCCCTGAACAGGATGGAACCGAATACGGCCACGCCTAACGTTACAAGGAATACAATCATATTTTTAGGATCGACTGCTTCATCGAGAAGACCGGCATTGCTTGCGGCCGTCCCCGACAGTTCGAGTCCAATCAGGGCCACTACCGGCCCCATGGCAGCAGGGGGAAGTACGATATTAATCCACTCCGAACCAAACTTATAAATGATAAAAGCGAGAATGCAGCCGCAGAATCCGACTACGACGAAACCGCCCAGCGCATAGGCGTAACCAAATTTTTCGATAACAATTCCCGCCGGTGCGAGAAATGCAAAGCTGGAACCCAGATAAGCAGGAGCCTTCCCCTTAGTTACAAGAATGAACAACAGTGTTCCTACACCATTCATAAATAAAACAATTGCCGGATTGATACCGAACAGAAACGGTACCAGCACCGAAGCGCCGAACATGGCAAACATGTGCTGAATACTGAGGGGAACCAACAGATTAAACGGAACCTTTTCCTCAACTTGGATAATGCGATGACTTTCCATTTCTACCTCCCATTTTCTTTTGGATATTCCACTGCAGGAAAATAGCGCAGGAAGAAACCTGTAGCACGATACTTCGGCCACCGTATCCTCCTGCGCTTATTCTGCAAGTTTCTTCTACATATTATGCCATAGACTGGAATATTCGTAAAGAATTTTTTTACGTCGGTTATTCCCCATTCGCTGGTTTTCGTAACAGTTCAGACAGGTCTGCGCACTGACTGCGCTGACCGTGCGAAAATGTAGTGGCAGCGGGCATCCGGCAACAGTTATGCTGTCTGAATTATCATAGGTTTTCAGGAATGAGATTCATTTAGCTTTCTGTTTTTATTTCAATCTTCATATCTAAATCGCCATACGGAATTGTCACTTCCGGAAAGCCTTCCGCATAAGGCGCTATCTCATAGGGAGTGTAATAAAATACCAAGCCTTCGGGCGTCAGGTAAAATTTTGAATCATAGCTCACGTCATCCGCAACCGTATGTTCCAAATCCTCAGGCGCTTCGAATGCAAAGTTTGTTTTTTCAGCCAGTTCACGGAATGCCTTGCTGACAATCTTTTGCAGCTCCTCGACAGGATTGCCGACGATATCGCTGAGCGTTAACTGCTTTCCTGTTTCCCGGTCAAAGACAAAGTAATCTCTGAACGGATTGCCGTGTGCCCCGCCGGAATACTCGTATCCGTCCGCCTCCACACAGACATAACGCGCATCGAGATAATTAATCCCGGCGATTTCGTATGTCAGGGTTGTGGTCCGGAAGTCGGAACTGTGAACCCACGCTTCGTCCAGATAGGAAACCATGTCGTCACCGGATTTAAGAAGCGCCTGCTGCCGCTCCTCCATAACTTTATTCATCGCTCGGATCGCATCGCCGTCACCATCGAATACAAGCTTCTCCACATACATCTCCAGCGCTGTCTTGTCGCCGCAGGAACACGGCAGTTCTTTCTTTTCCGCCTCTACATGTCCCAGCTTGTTAATCGGCGACTGATAGAGAGCCGGTTTAATCAGTGTCTTCTCTCCGCCATCGTTTGCATTGAGCAATGTCTTGCCGATGTAAACCCCGTAATCCTTTATCTCCTGACAGTAGACGGCATCCCCTGTCACAAAAAAGTTGCCGGTATCGTCATACATATTCAGTGTTCCCGGCTCTGTCATGATAGCCGCCGCCTTTGAAATTTCCCCGGTCGCCACCTCGGCTTTATAGAACTGCGTTCCCTCACTGACAGTCTGATAAGCTTTATTCGTCCTGAAATAGAGATACCCGTCCCTGTACTGGATTAACTGCGGGTTATCCGGTGATTCAAACAGCATTGTCTTCTCAAGAGTCTTTGAGTCGTACCGGTAACACTGTGTATTGCCGTTTCCGTCCTGGAATAACACAAAGAAAAATCCCTTATCAAACAGAACGGAGGAGGTATTTGTGACCTCCGGAACTTCTCTTGCACCGCTGCCGTCCTCATTGGCAATTACAAGGCATTTATCATTCTGTACCGGCATATATCCGTAATGCTCCACCATATAGGGCAGGACTCCCCTGTAAAGCTCCTTGCAGCCGTCCGGTATCCGTCCGAATATACTTTTCTCCACCGGAAGCTCTTCGCCCAGGCTTCCGTCCTCCTTCAGAGTAAATGTCTGGTTCAGATTATACCCGCTTACGTATAGAACATCCCGGGAAGCATAAATTCCCGATGCCTGATTGACTAAATCAGTCAGATGTGTCTCCTCTCCAGTCTCCAAATCCAGCCGGTAAAGGGCGTACATCCTCGCCGAATCCTCTCCCTTTGCGGAATTTATGTCATAATAAAGGCCTCCCCTGTAAACCCAAAAGGAACCATTCAACTCCCCTTCGGCAAATTCTTTAATCTGTTCCAGCTTATCGGTCTCTTTATCCAGACTCCATATGCCTCCACGGTATTTGAAAAACAGACGGCTTCCCGATTCCACCATCGTATCCGCACTTCCGATTGCCGTCAGTGTATCTTCTTTTAAATCCGCCAAGTCTGACTCTGTCTTTGCGCCGCTTTCTCCCTGGACGGTCGCAGCCGTCGCATCTACCTCAGCCTGACGGCTGCAGCCTGTCGCCGCCAGAGGCATAAAAACGGCAAAAGCTGTGACTGCCGCCGCTGCCGTATATGTTTTAATATTCCGTTTTATTTCTAGTCTTCTCACAATGCTCACCTCTATTTTATTATTTCCTCTTTTAACCAGTTTAACTTTTTTTATACCGCTTGTCAAAGAGTGTGCATAATATTAAAGGAAGTGTAAGAATTTTTTGTTACTGTTCACACGGTTATGTCCCGCGAGGTGTTTTCGTGCGTTTTCTGCGCGAAAATCCCGAGTTACACGGCGCGAAACTGCGTTTTATGCAGTTTCTGTGCATTCCAGCAAAGAAGGCAAAAAGGATGTATCAAATGCCTGACAATGCAAAACGGCATTTGATACATCCTTTTGATTATGTCTTATTTCCAGAAATCGGTATCATCTTCGAGATTGATATCCGCTGCCTTAAATACCGGATTCTTTCCTGCTTTTTTCTGTTTAATGTAGTCGTCCATACAGAGAATCGCCGGTTTCGCGAGAAGAATAATAACCGGAAGGTTGATTATCGCCATCAGACCCATCAGAACATCGGCCGTATCCCAGGCTACGCTGAATTCCATCGTAGCGCCGAAGCAGACAATGACTGCCGCGAGAATACGGAATGCATGTATTAATGTGCTGCCCGGTGTCTTATTGCAGATGTAGCCAAGCCCCATCTCCGCATAGTAGAAGTTGCCGATCAGTGTAGTAAATGCAAAGAGACAAAGGGCCACCGTAATAAAAATTGTGCCGAAGCCTCCCAGGGAATTTGCCACAGCCGCCTGTACGTAGCTCATTCCTGCAATCTCTTTAGACGGTTCAACGCCGGAGCAAAGAAGCATGAAGGCCGTAGCCGTACAGATTACAATCGTATCAATATAAACGGAAAGCATCTGCACAAGCCCCTGTTTTGCCGGATGGGATACGCCGGCTGATGCCGCCGCGTTCGGAGCGGAACCGACACCGGCCTCGTTGGAGAATAATCCTCTCTTGATTCCCTGCATAATGGCGGAACCTGCAAAGCCTCCAAAAATTGCCTTAAAGTCAAATGCGCCCTTTACGATATCTGCAATCATGCCGGGAACAAGGTTGATATGTGTAATAACGATGAACAGTGAAACTGCGATATAAAATACTCCCATCACCGGAACAAGCACGCCGGTAACCTTTGAAATCTGCTTGCCGCCTCCGAAAATACAGATCAGAAAAGCGATTGCCAGAACGCCTCCCACGATTTTTGGCGTCATGGACGCATCGTAAAAGCTGTAAGCCTTGAATGTATCGGCAATATTGAAAGCCGCAACCATATTAAAACCGCCCATGTAGGTAACGATTAAAACAACGGCGAACAGAATGCCGATCCAGCGCTTTTTCAGCACTGCCTGAATATAATAAGCCGGACCTCCGTAAGAGCTTCCGTCGTCCGCCCTCTTTTTATAAATCTGAGCCAGCGTACTTTCCACAAACGCGGAGGCGCTGCCGAGAAGAGCGGTCAGCCACATCCAGAACATGGCTCCCGGACCTCCGATGCAAAGAGCCGTGGAGATTCCGGCAATATTACCGGTACCGACACGCGATGCGGTGGAAACCATCAATGCCTGGAAGGATGAGATGGATTTATCATCATCTTTCGGCTCCTTTACAACCCGGATACTCTCTTTTAAATAACGGAACTGGATAAATTTCGTTTTTACCGTAAAAAAGATTCCTGCCCCCAAAAGCAGAATAATCAGTATGTAACTGTAAAGCCAATTGCTAAGTAATCCAATAATTTCTGCGTACAATATATACACCTTCCCTTTCTTTTTTCAGCTTCAAACCCACCATTCCCGGCTGAACCCGTTTCACCGGATTTTCTCATCTGAAGCAGTTAGATAGATTCTTCGGCAAACATGTGCAGCCGCAGCTTCTCCGACAGATATCTTAACATAGATCCACCCGCAATGCTATTCCCTTTTTGATCCAGCGCCGGACCGTAAATACCAATACCCATCTTTTTTTCGACTACTGAGAGGATTCCTCCTCCGACACCGCTCTTCGACGGAATCCCCACATGAACGGCGAACTCCCCCGAACCGTCGTACATCCCGCAGGTCAGCATAATCGTCTTCACCACCCTGACGACATCCGCATCAAGCAGGCGCTCCCCTGTAACCGGGTGGATGCCTCCTCCGGCCAGAACCATTCCCAGTCCGGCCAGGCTTTTTGCCGTCACTCCCAGAGAACACATCTTCACATAGAGATCAAGGCTTTTCTCCACATCGCTTTCTATAATCCCCTTACTCTCCAGCAAATAGGCAATCGCCCTGTTTCTTGCGCTGTGCGTCATCTCCGACTGGAAAACCTTCTCATCCAGAATGATTTCCGCATCCAGGCATAGCTTCCTGGAAAACTGCAGCATCTCCTCAAAACTGACTACCGGCATCAGGTAACTGGCCACGGCGATTGCGCCTGAATTAATCATCGGGTTATATGGATAGTTGCTGGTAAGATCCAGCTTTACCAGCGAATTGAAAGCATCACCCGACGGCTCCATACCCACTTTTGCGAAAACCTTATCAAAACCGCAGACCTCCAGAGCTGCTGCCAGGGATATCACCTTTGAGATACTCTGGATTGTGAAGCGGACATCGGTATCCCCCGCGCTGAAAACTTCGCCGCCGTCCTCTCGGGTGACGCCATAGGCCAGTGCCTGGGCCGTCTCGTCCAGGGGAAGCGGTGTCCAGGCGGCGTTCGCCGCAATGGCGTCGGCTACCTGGCTGTCAGGAAACTGCAGGGCAACGCAGGAAATGCCGTCGCCGTGGAAGCCGCCGTGGGTGTCAGAAGAGGAGATCTCCTCTCCGGCGGACACATCGATGTGCAGCGCTCGGGAGATCTCCTCTGCCGGGTCCTCACTGCCGCAGGCGGTCAGGGTAAACAGCATCAAGGAAATCATGCCACATGCAAAAAGGAATTTCCTCATAGATAACGAACCCCTCATAAGATTCAAAACAGCTGCACCACGCCGTAGGTCAGCGTGGTGACGATGGCCCCGGCAATCACCACGCCCAGGAAGATGGCGGGCAGCGCGTGGCGCATCCGGATGTCCAGCAGGGCCGCCACCAGAGCCCCCGTCCAGGCCCCAGTCCCCGGCAGGGGGATGGCTACCAGAATGATGAGTCCCGGCAGGCGGTACTTCCGCACCATCCGGCCCTTCAGGTGAGCCCGGCGCTCCAGCCAGTCGATTTTCGGTCCAACCCAGCTGGATTTGCGCAGCCAGCCAAAAATACGGCGGAGCAAAAGAATGAGAAAGGGGATTGGAACGAGATTGCCGAGGATGGCGGCAGCCGCCGCTGCGGCTGGCGGCAGGCCGGCGG
>OHAD01003284.1_pt1 | contig 10647 bp, 7 predicted proteins | sample 1577011 | NCBI WGS metagenome assembly OHAD01 (sample SAMEA3541510, study PRJEB24748) | human gut metagenome | biome: human gut; feature: human-associated habitat; material: faeces | place: China | collected 2012
AAAGCAAAAAAATGATAGAACCATAATCGGGCAATAGAAAGAAAAATACTGTCTATTTATTTGTCGAAAAAATTTAGACAAATTGTGAAGAATGATTATTGACTACCAGTCATTTTTGGTATATAACATTCCATGAAATAAAAAATGACTGTTGGTCATAGAATGATTAAACAGTATCAATAAGAAATAAAAAGGAAAAGGAGAATAAAATGATTAAGGTAGGAAAGTGGATTGCAAAACACAAAATACTGATCATTATCATCGGGATTATCTTACTGATTCCGGCATATCTCGGTATGGCTGCAACCAAAATCAATTACGATGTATTAAGTTATCTGCCAGACACCCTTGAGACCGTTGAGGGACAGGATATCATGGTAGACCAGTTTGGAATGGGAGCGTTCTCCATGATAGTTGTGGAGGACATGGAGCTTAAGGACGTAGCTGCTTTAAAAGAAAAGGTTGAAGCAGTTGATCATGTCAAGAAAGTATTATGGTATGACAGTGTTCTGGATGTTTCCGTTCCTGTTGAAATGCTTCCGAAAGATTTAAGAGAGGCATTCTTTAATGGAAATGCGACAATGATGATCGCATTGTTTGACAATACAACATCATCTGAAACTTCCATGGATGCTGTAACAGAGATCCGTAAGATTACTTCAAAGGATTGTTTCGTCAGTGGAATGACAGGTATTGTTACTGATATCAAACAGATTGCACTGAAAGAAATGCCAATCTATGTTGTGATTGCATCCTGTCTTTCTCTGGTAGTCCTGCTTCTTGCAATGGATTCCCTGGTTGTGCCGGTGCTTTTCCTGCTTTGCATAGGTGTAGCAGTTTTATATAACCTCGGAAGTAATATTTTCCTGGGCCAGATTTCCTATATCACACAGGCTCTGACAGCGGTTCTTCAGTTAGGCGTTACAATGGACTATTCTATTTTCCTGCTGAACAGTTATGAGGAAAATAAGAAACGATTTGAAGGGGATAAAGAGAGAGCGATGGCGCATGCCATCAATGCAACTTTCAAATCTGTAATCGGAAGTTCCATTACCACAGTGGCCGGATTTATTGCACTTTGTTTTATGACTTTCTCACTTGGACGAGATATGGGTATCGTTATGGCAAAAGGTGTTGTGATCGGTGTTTTCTGTTGTGTAACATTGCTTCCGGCATTAGTACTCACTTTTGATAAAGCAATTGAGAAGACAACACATAAGCCATTACTTCCAAGCTTCGATAAAGCATCTGCATTTATCACAAAGCATTATAAAATATGGCTGATCATTTTTCTGGTAATGCTCTTCCCGGCAATCCATGGAAATAATAATTTAAAGAACTACTATAACATTGATAAGTCACTTCCGGCTACTCTGGACAGTAACGTGGCGAATGCAAAGCTTCAGGAAACTTTTGATATGAACAATGTTCATATGGTCTTATTAAAGAAAGGACTTACATCAAAAGAAAAAACAGAAATGCTCAACCAGATCAAAGATGTTGACGGAGTAAAATGGGCCCTTGGAATGGATTCCTTCGTAGGTGCTGCATTCCCGGATACCATGATTCCGAGTGATTTGAAGAAGATGCTCGAGAGTGATGAATATGAGATGGAGTTCATCTGTTCCCAGTATAAGACAGCGACAGACGAGGTAAATAATCAGATTGATGAGATTCAGAAGATTGTAAAGAGCTACAGTCCGGAATCTATGGTAATCGGTGAGGCACCTCTGACAAAAGACCTGCAGGATGTTACAGATGTAGACTTAAAGACAGTAAATACAATCTCAATCCTGGCAATCTTTATCATTATTATGGTTGTGTTTAAATCTATTTCACTTCCATTTATCCTGGTTGCAGTTATTGAATTTGCAATTTTCGTCAATATGTCTGTTCCATATTATCAGGGAAAAGAAGTTGTATTCGTAGCAAGTATCGTTATCGGATGTATCCAGCTGGGCGCAACCGTTGACTATGCGATTCTGATGACCAGCAGGTATCAGAAAGAACGTGGACTTGGAAAGAATAAAAAAGAAGCGATTGCCATTGCGCATAAGACATCCATGAAGTCAATCGTAATCAGTGGATGCAGTTTCTTTGCAGCGACCTTTGGCGTTGGTCTTTATACACAGGTCGATATGATCGGAAGTATCACAAACCTGCTTTCACGTGGATCTGTAATCAGTACACTGGTGGTATTGTTTATACTTCCGGCTATGTTTATGATATTTGATCCACTCATCTGCCACACATCCATTGGATTTGCCAAGAAGAAAAACGCAGAAGAGAAGAAATAAAAGATTAAAAGAGAAATAAAAAGAAATTTATTGTAAAGAGACAGAATAAAAAAGGAGTAGTCTATTATGAACAGAAACAGAAAGAAAGCAGCTGCAGCAACACTTGCAGCAGGTATGGCTGTAGTTCTCGGAGCAGGTACAGTAATGGCAGCAGCACAGACAGGTGATAACAGCGTTCAGAAGGAAGAAACCGTTTATGTAAATACAACTGCAGATGGAGAAGTAACAGATGTTACCGTATCCGACTGGCTGAAAAACTCAGGAGACAGTTCAGATTCTGAGATCAAGGATACTTCTGATCTGGAAGATATCAAGAATGTAAAAGGTGATGAGACATTTACCCAGAGCGGAAATGATCTGACATGGAGTGCTGAAGGAAAAGATATTTACTATCAGGGTAAAACAGATAAAGAACTTCCGGTTTCCGTAGGAATCAAGTATTACCTGGACGGTACAGAAGTTTCACCGGATGATCTGGCAGGAAAGACCGGACATCTTAAAATGGAGGTTACCTATACAAACACTTCCAAAACAACCAAGAAAGTGAATGGTAAGAACACAGAGATTTATTCCCCGTTTGTTATGGTAACAGGAATGATTCTTTCTACAGATAATTTCTCTAACGTAACAGTAGATAACGGTAAAGTTATTTCTGATGGAAGCAGAAATGTTGTAGTTGGATTTGGTATGCCGGGAATGAAAGACAGTCTGGATATGTCTTCAGATATTGCTGATGAAGTGGATATTCCGGAAGGGTTTACAATGGAAGCAGATGTCACAGACTGCGAGATGAGTTCTGCATTTACCGTAGCATTAACTGATATCTTTAAAGATATCGATTTTGACAATATAGACGGACTTGATGATCTGAAAGATTCCATGAAAGATTTGACAGATGCTGCAGTAAAACTGGTAGATGGAACAAAAGATCTTTATGACGGAACAAATACATTAAATGATAAATACAAAGAATTCTATGATGGAATCGGAACATTAAAATCCGGTGTCAGTGATCTTAATGATGGTGCGAAGGAACTGGATGACGGAGCACAGCAGTTAAGCAGCGGAGCACAGACATTAAACACAGGAGCACAGTCTTTAAGCAGCGGTGTTTCTTCCTACACGTCTGGTGCAGATACACTTTCAGCCGGAATCAAACAGTATACCGCAGGTGTGGATACACTGGACAGTAAGATGGCAGAATATGAGGCAGGAATGAAGTCTCTTTCTGATGGCGTAAATGCCTATGTTTCCGGTGGTAACCAGCTTGCAAGTGGCGTGCAGAACTATGTAAACGGAACCAGCACTCTGACAGACGGAATGCAGCAGTACATTGCGGGAGTTAACCAGCTTGCAGGTGGCGTGAGCCAGTATGCAGGTGGAATTAAGAGTCTGGTAGATGGAATCGGACAGATCGTACCGGGAATTGATACTGCAGTTACCGGAATTCAGACAGCAGTAGATAAAATGACTGCTCTTTCTTCCCAGATTGATGCAGACCAGATTGCTAATTTCAGCAAAAACATAACTGATTATACAACAGGAGTTTCTACTTATACTTCTAAAGTACAAGAATATGTTGGAAGTGTAGAACAGCTTGCAGCAGGTCTGGATCAGCTTGAAACTGCACTTAAGAGTATGGGAACTTCTGCAGCTTCAGAGGTACAGGCAAGTGCACAGGCAATGTCCGGTCAGTTAAGTGACAGTGCAGATACAATGAACAGCCAGGCAGATGCGATTGAATCCTGGATCAGTGATTCTTCAGAAGCTTCAGTAGATGCTTCTTCAGTAGAGGCAGGAGTTGCAGCTGTCAGCAGCCAGCTGGAAGCGGCAGAATCTGCTTTATATAATATTGATTACAGCAACATGGATGATGAGACAGCAGCCGCAGTAGAGGCAGCTGTTGACGGTGCGTTAGGTTCTATCCAGGCAGCAGCAGACAGCGCATCCAATATTGACACATCCACGATCACAGCTTCCGCACCTGACACATCAGCGCTGCAGGCAGCAGCAGACAGCTTAAGAGCATCTGCTGACAGCGCGGCTTCCGCAGCAGATACACAGGAAGCAGCAGTAAACAGCGGCGTTGAACAGCTTCAGCAGCAGCTACAGGCATTAAGTCAGGGAATGCAGACAGTGACAGCAACTGTAGAGCAGTTGAATGCAGGTGCAAAACAGCTTACTGCAAATGATGGCACACTGACAGCTTCCGGAAGTCAGCTTTCTGAACTTGGAACACAGATTGCTAACGGCGTAAATGGTATGAGTACATTGTTTGATGGCCTTGGACAGCAGATGCCTGCAATGTTACAGGGAATTGAACAGCTTAAGAGCGGATCTGAACAGCTTACAACAGCAAATAAATCCCTTCAGAGTGGATATGAGAGTCTTGCAAAAGCAAGTACTGAGCAGATGATCTCCGGTGCAGATACACTTCTGAGTTCCGGAAAGACTTTGACAGATGGTATCACACAGCTTCAGGGTAAGAATAATGCAAACGCACAGGCGCTGTTAAAAGGTGCAAAAACACTTAAGAGCGCAAGAAAGAGCCTGACAAGTGGTATGTCACAGATCAGTTCAGCAACAGGTCAGCTTACAAGTGGTGTGGAAACCCTTGCATCCAACAGTGGTGCTTTGTATAGCGGCGCAGATCAGCTTTCTTCTAACAGTTCTACATTAAACAGCGGGGCATCTCAGCTCGCAACAGGAGCACAGACTCTTGCAACAGGAGCACAGACTCTTGCATCCGGAACAGGAAGCCTTGTTTCAGGAACACAGACACTGCTTGATGGAACAAATGAACTGTCAGACGGAAGTGACCAGCTTAAAGATGGTATCAAAGAACTCAACGATGGGGCAAAAGATTTAAATGATGGTCAGAAGAAGTTCTACAAAGAAGGTATCAAGAAACTGGATGATGCAGTAAATGGAGACCTTCAGGATATCCTTGACAGATTTGAGGCAATTCAATCTGATGATGTAATGTACACAACATTTACAGATAGATCCAGTGATATGGATGGAAATGTTAAATTTATCTTTGAATCCGATCCGATTGAGATTGATGATGAGAAATAATAGGGAAATATCTTGAAGTTACTGTTTACACTCCACTATTCCGCGAGGTGTTTTGGCATGAATATGCCAAAATCCCGAGACATACCGCGCGAATTTATGCGATTAGCATAAATTCTGTGCATCGCGAAGCGTGTTGCTGTGAACGGAGTGAACAGTAACATCTTGAAAAATGGGGCAGAGGCATAATGCATCTGCCCCATTGCTTATACAGAAAGTTTCTGTTATAATGAAGTACGATTTAGGGGTGATTCCCTATTGCAGGAAACAAAAACAGAAAGCGGCAGGTGATTAAATGTCAAATACAAAATCACAGAAGCAGTCTTATACGTCTTCATCAGGAAGAAGCAATACGCGGCGAAAGGCGAAAGCAGATTATTATGATTACAGTCTTGTTGCGGTTATTGTCTTACTGACCTGTTTTGGACTTATCATGCTATATAGTACAAGTTCCTATACGGCAGAAATAAATTATGGAGATGATATGTTCTTCTTCAAAAAACAGGCCATGATCAGTGTTGCGTGTATTATTATGGCACTTGTTATTTCCGGAATCAATTATCGCATACTTAATCGTTTTGCAGCTGCTTTATATGTAGCAGCATTAGTATTAATGGCATTGGTTAAGACACCTTTGGGACAGTCCTCACATGGCGCGCAGAGATGGCTGAATCTTGGACCGATTCAGTTTCAGCCGGCAGAGATTGCAAAGATTGCGGTTATTGTCTGTCTTCCGTATATGATTGTTCACATGGGAAAGAAAGTACGTACTTTAAAGGGATGTATGGTTCTTGCCGGTGTAGGAGGTCTTCTGGCATTTGCTGCATATTTATTTACAGATAACCTGAGTACGGCGATCATTATTTTCTGTATTACCGCAGGATTGATCTTTGTAGCACATCCGGATATGAAGATTTTTGTGATTATCGCGGCTGCCGGTATCACATTAATTGTGGTGGGAGTGCTGATTTTAAATGCGACTGCAAGTGTAGATGGAAGCGGAAGTTTCCGTCTGAGACGAATCATGGTGTGGCTACATCCGGAAGAATATGCGGATACATGGGGATATCAGACGATTCAGGCATTATATGCGATTGGTTCAGGTGGTTTTTTTGGCAGAGGACTTGGAAATAGTATTCAGAAACTTGGAAGTGTACCTGAGGCACAGAATGATATGATTTTTTCTATTATCTGTGAAGAACTTGGGATTTTCGGTGGACTGATCGTTCTGATGCTGTATGCGTATCTGCTTTATCGATTATTCTTTATTGCACAGAATGCGCCGGATTTATTTGGATCACTGATGGTCAGCGGAATCTTTATTCATATAGCACTGCAGGTAATTCTGAATATAGCAGTTGTTGTCAATCTGATGCCAAATACAGGTGTTACATTGCCATTTATCAGTTACGGAGGTACGTCGATACTGTTCCTTATGGCGGAGATGGGTCTTGCGCTGAGTGTGGCAAGGCAGATTAAATTTGAGAGCTAATAATATGTATGGTATGTATTCTGACGATAACGATAGTTACAGAATATCGTTTTAAGCATACGTTACTGAGCACGTAGTGAACAGTAACACCTACTGTTTTCTATGTGCTCAATAATATAAAATAGTGCTTGACAAACAAAAGAGAAGAATATATACTTTGAACATCAAAGTAATACTACAGGAAACGTAAGTATTTGTCAAGAAATATTTTTTGTCGCTTTTTGTTAACTTTACTGTTCTCTTACATTTCTTACCAATTCTGACATTTACATATATTGACTTTGCTCCCTGAATTTGGTAAGTTAAACTTGTACAAATGGGGCGAATACATTTCACAAGGGGGTATTAACCATGAAAACTACAGGTGTTATCCGTAAATTGGATGAACTCGGCAGAATCACCCTTCCCATCGAATTAAGAAGAAGCCTTGATTTGGATGTGAAAGATGGTCTTGAAATCACGGTTCAGGATGACTGTATCATCCTGAAGAAGGCAGAATGTGCTGACATCTTCACTGGAAGCACTGACGATTTGCTGGAATATGAAGGCAAAAAAGTATCGCGTCAGTCCGTTGTCGCACTGGCTAAATTAGCCGGCCTTAATGTCACCGAGTAATCAAAGCACGTACATAGAGAGAACCTGCGGCTCCTTCTCAACATCAGAAGGCATATACGCCGCAGGTTCTCTCTATCTCTTTGCGTATCGTTCCAAATCATTCTCATCCCATATTGTCTGCGTCCCCATCACAGAAGCTGCTGGTACACATCCCGCTTTGTGATTCCCCGGTCCCTGGCCACTGCCTTCATGGCTTCCTTCCTATCCATGCCCTGGTCCGTATAGAAGGCCAGATGTTCCTGAATTTCCATCTCTTCCCAGCGGCTTATCTGCTCCTTTCGCAGCTCCTCCAGAGGCTTTCCTTCTATTACTATGACACACTCTCCTTTAGGCTCCTCCTCATGGTAGTGTTCCAGGGCATCCCGGAACGTGGTCCTGTAGGCTGTCTCATATTTTTTCGTAAGCTCCCTGCATATGGTTATGTTCCTGTCCCCAAGGACCTTATATAAATCTTCAAGTGTTCTCACCAGATGGTGGGGCGCCTCATATACGATAATGGTCCTGGTCTCCTGCCTCAGCTCCTCCAGAATTCTGGCCCGCTCCTTCTTATCCCCCTTCTCAGAGGGCAGAAACGCCTCAAAGCAGAATCTCCTGGTGGATAGCCCTGACATGGTAAGGGCCGTGATACATGCTGCCGGACCAGGAAGAGAGGTGACCTGGATTCCCGCCTCATAGCACTGCCTTACCAGTTCTTCTCCCGGATCCGATATGCCGGGGGTGCCCGCGTCCGTAATCAGGGCTATGTCCACCCCTTCTTCCAGCTGGCCCACCAGGTATCTGGCCTTGTCCACCTTGTTATACTCATGGTAGCTGGTCATGGGAGTCTTTATATCAAAATGATTCAGAAGCTTGATGCTGTGGCGCGTATCCTCTGCCGCAATCAAATCCACTTCCTTTAATGTCCTGAGTACCCTGAAGGTAATATCCTCCAGATTGCCGATTGGCGTTGCGCAGAGATATAGTGTTCCTGCCATGGCCCTCTCCCTTCTGTTCTTTGGATGCTTAAGCGTCTGTTCCCGGAACATTTAAGCGTCTGTTCTTTGGACGCTGCCATCATCCGTCAATATCCGTAGGTGGTCCGTATCTCCGGGGAATACTCCCCATTCTGGTCAAAGACAATGACCGGAGCTTCCATCTTAAGGAGAGGACCGCCTCCCCTCACAGCCTCTATGAGCACCATATTGGCCTCCCGGTCCGCATAAGGATGGACCATCTTCATGCGCTTGGGCTCCAGGCCATGGCGCTTCATGACAGTGATAATTTCAATCAGCCGTCTGGGCCTGTGGACCATGAAAAAACGGCCTCCCGGCTTCAGGACCCGGGTTCCCTCCCTCACCACATCCTCCAGCGTGCATTTAACCTCATGGCGTGCAATGGCTTTGGCATCCCCCGGATTCTTAAGCCCATGGGATTCATTCATATAGGGGGGATTCGTGGTTACCACATCAAAAGAAGCCAGTGCAAACAACCTGCTGGCCTCCACTATATCGCCGGTGACAATGTCCACCTTGCCTTCCAGATGATTATATGCCACGCTCCGTCTGGCCATGTCCGCGGACTCTTCCTGTATCTCCAGGCCGGTAAAGTGGCTTCCCTCTGTCTTGGCGGTAAGAAGAATAGGAATGATGCCTGTGCCTGTTCCCAGGTCCAGCACCTTTTCCCCCTTTTTCACAACGGCAAAGCCGGACAGAAGGACGGCATCCATGCCGAAGCAGAATGCGCCCTTCCTCTGGATGATTCCATAATGGTTGCGCTGCAAATCATCGATCCGCTCGTCGTCCCGCAGCATAATGGTTCCTTCCTGACGCCAAGTGTGTTTCACCGTAACTGTATCAGTTGTCATCCAGCTTCGACTTTCCTTCCTTCTTTTCAAGGGCTTCCAGCTGCTTAAGCTCTGCGTCCGGCGTGTCGCCTCCATGCTTTTCTCCGCCGCCCTTGCCCTTCTTTTTCCTGGGCTTGAACTTAAGCTGGTCCACCTTGTATTCCCTGATTTCTTTTTCGTCCCGCTCCACGGTCACTATGACCTTAACCTGCTGGCGCAGCACGTTGACGCTGTGCACCTCGCCCTTTAACCCGTCGCTTGTGGTCACATAGTCTCCGGGATTGGGCAGCTTGCTGTTTAATACCTCATATGTCTCCTCTTCATTCTTAAGGCAGCACATAAGGCGTCCGCACACGCCTGATATCTTGGTGGGATTTAAGGACAGGTTCTGTTCCTTTGCCATCTTGATGGAAACAGGAATGAATTCAGACAGATAGGAATGGCAGCACAGCGCCCTTCCGCAGATGCCGATGCCTCCCATAATTTTAGTCTCGTCCCTGACGCCTACCTGGCGCAGCTCAATCCTGGTCTTAAACACGCTGGCCAGATCCTTCACCAGCTCCCTGAAATCAATTCGTCCGTCCGCCGTAAAATAAAACAGCACCTTATTGTTATCGAATGTATATTCGACTTTAATCAGTTTCATTTCCAGCTTGTGTTTTGCAATCTTTTCCAGACAAATCTGAAAGGCTTCTTTTTCCTTCCGGCGGTTTCTTGCTTCCCGCTCATCATCCTCCGGCGTTGCAATCCGGATGACTGCCTTTAACGGCTGAATTACCTTTTTATCTTCAACTTCCCGGATTCCTAAAACAACATGTCCGTACTCCACGCCACGCGCGGTTTCCACGATAACATGCTGTCCGGTTTCAATGTCTTCATACTTTCCCGGTGCAAAAAAATAAATTTTTCCTGCCTGACGGAACCGGACTCCAATAACCTTTGTCACGAGTTTTCCTCCATTTTATTCCTTTTCATTCTGTTCTAACTCCACTGCCGCCTGCAAATGCAGGACTGCCGTTTTTACCTACATCGCCTCTTTAATTGCCATAATCAGCAGTTCAATAACAAGGTCAAAATTAACATTTGCCTTTAACCGCAGCTTCACCTTGTCAATGGATTTTAAAATGTCTTCCAGCCCCTCATAAGAACAGTTCTTTGCCTGCTCTGCAAGCAATGACATTTCATCTTTAAAAATCAGGGCGTTGGAATCCTTTGTGCTTTTAAAGACTAAAACATCCCGGTACCACATTGCCATTAAATCTAAATAATCATCAATCGTGAGTTTATAATTGGCGATATTTTTGACTTCCGCCATAATTTCCGCTGTTGTCATCTCTTTGGCATAG
>OHAD01003313.1_pt1 | contig 10578 bp, 7 predicted proteins | sample 1577011 | NCBI WGS metagenome assembly OHAD01 (sample SAMEA3541510, study PRJEB24748) | human gut metagenome | biome: human gut; feature: human-associated habitat; material: faeces | place: China | collected 2012
CAGATTTGGATTGGGGAGGGCGCTTTTGGCCGGCTCCACAATCAGTCCGTCTATAATGTCTTTGTCGATCAGGTTATTCAATATGTCCTGTTCCCTGCTGACCCGGTTGCCGGTAAAGGCAATCTGGGTGGTGTAACCTTTTTTGGAGAGAACCCTCTCGATTCCCCGCACCACAGGAGGGAAAATATAGCTGTCCACATAGGTACTGATTACAGCGATGTTCATGTACCGCTCCTGGCGCTCCGCCTTGCCGTTGCCGCCCACATACGTACCGCTTCCCCGCACCCGTAAGACCAGCTTCTGCTGCTCCAGAATATCCACGGCATGGCGCACCGTCTGGCGGCTCAGACCGAAACGCTCGCTGAGTTCATTCTCCGAAGGCAGCTTTTCGCCCACCTTCAAAGCCCCGCTGTTAATGTTGTCCAACACCCAGTTATAGACTGCTTTATATTTCAGCTCCTGTGTACCCATAATCAAAACCTATCCTTTTTTCCTCTTTGATAACAAGTCTACCGTAACCGCACCTAAAAGTACAGCGCCTTTTACGATTTTCTGGATGTCGGTGGACCATCCGTAGAGGGACATACCATTGTTCAGGATACCCATGATAAAAGCACCTACCACAGCTCCTATGATGGTTCCGATACCGCCGCTGGTAGCCGCGCCGCCGATGTAACAGGAGGCAATGGCATCCATCTCAAAACCGTCACCGGCCTTGGGGGTTGCGGAGGCATTACGTGCGGAAAGCACGATACCTGCAATGGCACTTAAAATACCCATGTTGGTGTATACCCAGAAGAACACTTTCTCAGTATTGATACCGGAAAGCTTTGCCGCCTTGGCATTGCCGCCCAGGGCGTATATCTGGCGTCCGGCAACGGTCTTGCTGGTGATGAAATGATACAGGCCCACCAGTACGCCCATGATGACCAGCACAAACGGGATGCCGTTATAGCGTGACAGCTTGTAGAAGAAGAACCATACGATCATCAGAATGACGGCTTCCTTTATAATAACCTGCCACATGGGGTTGGTTGAGAAACCATATTTTTTCTTGGTATTAATGCTCTTAAGCTCTGCCATAATAACCAGTACCGTGGCAATGCCTGCCACAATAATGGAAACCAGGTCCAGGGTGCCGTTTCCAAAGGGAATCTTCACAGTCGGCAGAAAGCCTGCGCCGATGTAAGTATAACTGGTGGGAAGGGTCCCTTTGTCTGGGCCTTTAACAGGGTATATGTAAGTCCGCGGCCCATAAGCATGGTTGCCAGGGTTACGATGAACGGCGGAATACTGAGCTTGGATACAAACAGACCCACGAACATACCGGCCAGGGCGCCCACTGCCAGGGCAGCCAGGATGGCGACCCACATATTGGTGTGGTAGTCAATCATCAGGATACCTACGGTTGCGCCGCACAGGGCCACGATAGAGCCGACGCCCAGGTCAATGTTTCCTGTCAGACAGCATAACAGCATACCAACTGCCAGGATAACCACATATCCGTTCTGCATGATCAGGTTGTTGATGTTGGCCGGCGACATATTCTTTCCGCCGGTCATGACTGCGAAAATCAAGAACACCGCGATTAAAGCAAGTACCATGCCATACTGCTTCATATCAATATTAACTGTTTTCTTCTTATCCATCTCTACGCTTCCTTTCCATTATCCGCCATAATACATTTCATGATTCGTTCCTGGGTTACCTCTTCCTTGGTCAGCTCTCCTGCAATCCGTCCTTCGTTGATGACGTATACACGGTCACAGGTACCGATTACCTCCTGCATCTCAGAGGAGATGACGATTACCGCCTTGCCTGACTTGGCCAGTTCATTGATGACGCAGTAAATCTCATACTTGGCGCCTACGTCAATACCCCTGGTAGGCTCATCCAGAATCAGGATGTTTGCTCCTCTGTAGAGAACTTTTACAATTTCCAGAGTCTGTTTCTGAGATACACTCATCTCATAAACCTTCTGGTCTAAATCCAGGTCAAAGTGATATTTATCGCAGATAGCCTTGGCTTTTTTCTTAACCTCTTTCAGGTCAAATTTCTGTTTCTTGTCAAGGCCGAGGGCGATGTTCTCCGTAGCACTGAATACATCGATCAGCTTAAAATGCTGATGGATCATACCGATTCCCAGATCGTAGGCATCTTTCGGAGAGCGGATTTCCACTTTCCTGCCGTCTATCATGATCTCGCCGGAATCTGGAAAATAAATACCGGAGATCATATTCATAAGAGTGGTCTTGCCACTTCCATTTTCTCCCAGAAGGGAGAGAATCTCACCTTTTTTTACGTCAAGGTTGACATTTTTGTTGGCAACAACTTTTCCAAATGTTTTGGTAACATTTTTTAATTGAATGGCATATTCCAAAGTGTTGTGCCTCCCTTCCCGTTTTATAATCAAGGCAAAACAAGCTCTTCTGGTTTTTTGCCTATCTTTGAAGCGTTCGCCAAAATCCCACATCCGCGTGGATTTTAACTTTCCCGCTTACGAAACAAAAGGGAAGCCTTTTTACAGCTCCCCTTTTGGATTTCATGTAATTCGATAACTGTTCAGGTTTCTTCCCAGCTACCTGCTCCGCGATGCACAGAAATCATGCTTCGCAGGATTTCGCATTACTGCTTATTCAACAGCGTCTGCGTCCTCTGTGATTCCATCAATACGAAGTGTAAAGTATGGAGCGCTTCTGAATGTGGACTCTGCAAAGTGTCCATCCTCGATAGCCTCAACAGTCTCGCCCTGATATACAACAGTTGCAGGATCAGTTGTGTAATCCATGAAGGAAAGGTCAACCGGTGCAGAAGTAACTTCCTCGCCGCCTACAGTAAATGTAGAGGTATCAAATACCTGAAGAGAACCGTCTTTCAGTTTGCTCTCGATATCAGCAACATAGTCTGCTGTTCCTTCTGCACAGGACTCACCAAGTTCTGTGATTCCTACTGCATCGTCATTATATCCTGCGGACCAGTCCTGCTCAAGGTCACCACCGCCCATTACGGTTGCAATTGCATGTTTGTAGTATACTGCCCAGTTATTGGTAGCAGAGGTAAGTGCTGCTGTAGGAGCAGTCTCAAGCATATCAATATTGTAGCCTACAGAGTAGCAGATCTTGCCATCATCATGAAGCTTCTGTGTAGCTGCAGGAGCACCTGTAGAGTCTGCATGCTGTCCGATGATCACACAGCCGTTTGCAATAAGTGCCTCAGCTGCTGCGCCCTCTTTGTCAATATCAAACCAGGAGTTTGTGTACTTAACTTCCATTACAACGTTCGGAACAACGCTCTTAATACCAAGGTAGAATGCGGTATAACCGGAAACAACCTCAGCATAGCTGAATGCTCCAACATAACCAACCTTTACATTGCCGTCTGCATCAAAGCTGTCTGGCTGTGTCTCTGTAGTAAGAGTACCATCCTCAAGAATCTCTTTCAGCTTCAGACCAGCTACAACACCGGATACATAGCGGGATTCATAGATGTTGGTGAATGCATTCTTGAAATTCTCGCATCCGCTGATTGCTGCAAAATCACCTGTCATGGAAACGAATGTTACATCCGGGTATTCCTGAGCAGCCTGTACCAGATAAGTCTGATGTCCATAGCTGTTACCGATTACCAGGGAGCATCCCTGTCCAACAAGGTCGATTGCTGCATCGTAGCAGCTGGAGTCTTCCGGAACTTTGTATTTCCAGATAATCTGGCTGTCGTCAAGGCCCAGCTCTTTAGCTGCTTCCTTAACACCGGCGATATGAGCTGCAGAATATCCTTCTGTCTCATCACCTACAAGAATAACTCCCATCTTGAAGTTCGGATCAGCTTCAACGCTGTCCTCGTCAGCGGCATAAACAACAGAAGCGAAGGCGGTCATTGTAAGCACCATCACTGCTGCAAGAAGAAGGCTGACTACTTTTCTACACATTTTTTTCATTTTACTTCCTCCTTGATATTTTTATTTGCCTGAGACTTTTCCCCTCTATGTAAGAAAAATCTTAAACGTTACAGTTATTTTATTTTTTTTCTAATTAAATGTCAACTATTTATATATAATTCAAAAAATATTTTTGAACAAATGATAATTTTTTTGTAAAAATATTTTTACGCGTTCTTCATAATCTTACTTTATCATTTTTCTGATTAGCCACGCGGAAAGCTCTTGGCGTTACCCCATATCTTTCCTTGAATACACGGTGAAAATAACTGTTGTTCTCATATCCCACTGCTGCAATGATATCGCTGATGGGAAGGTCGGTATCACACATCAGTTCCACAGCCTTGCTAAGACGTTTCCGCTGAAGTAGCTCCTTAAAATTAAAGCATGTTGTTTTTTTTATCATTTTGCTTAATACATGCATGGGAAGGTGAAGCATGTCGCATAGCTCAGTCAGGGTGGCCGTGCGGTATTTCTGCTCAATATAATCCAGAGTCGTCATGGATATCATGTTCTCGTACTGATTTGGAAGGCGCATTTCCACATACTGTACAGAGTCCATAAGGTAAAGAAAAATAAGTCCCATGGTAGTCTGATTGATTTTATTCTGGTTGCCTCTTCCTGTTACAAGGGAATAAATGATATTTTCCAGAAGATTCTGGATCTGCAGAACCTCAGATACCTTAAAATGAAGATATTCCCCCTGCTGGTTATCCCGGCGCAGTACATTCACCAGAAAATCTGCCAGAACATTATTATTTCCTGCCATTGAATATGCCACATCAAAAAACTCCGGCAATACCATAAAATTTATGGCAATGTCACTCCTGCCAGCTGCCAGAATCTCATGATGGGTAAACTGATTCAGAAAAAGCAGTTCCCCTTTTCGCACAATAACCTGTTTGCCATCTATAATATTCGTAAGAGTTCCCTCGCATACGTAGAGTACTTCCACATAATTATGGCGGTGAAGGGGAAAATGAACAAACCTGGTATGGGTGCGGATTGCGATCAGCTTTCCTTCCTCCAGCATCTTATTGCTGTCAATGGTAAAATCGCTTCCAGACGTGTAAAGATCCCTGTCCACTTCTGCGTCTCCGTTCAGGATCCTTCTCTCTTCTTCTGTAATTTCACGAAGCTGCTCCAAGAGTTCTCTCTGCACTGCACATACCTCCTGCTGCATGATTTCTGTTTTTCTAATTATATACACAAAAAGAAGTTAGTGTCAAAACCTCTTTTCACACTAACTTCTTCCGCTATTTTTAATCTCTATTTTTTCTTTTTCAGGACCCTGGTTGCCAGCGGCTGCATAATCTCATCCGCTGCGCCGTAGATCACTTCATATTCTGCTGGAACCGGAACTGCCTTGGTTTCTCTTGCATAGTTCTGGATAAACAGATATTCATTTTCCTGATTTTCACGTAAGGTGACAGAAACCTCTGCCGGTACGAATCCCAGCGGTGCCTGAATGCCAGCTTCCTTTGCTGCCTTTCCGTAGAAATCACTGTAGAAAGCCTGTTCCATATCTGCGCCAACGTAATATACGTGACCTTTTCCATATGCTTTATGTGTCACTACAGGAGCTCCCGCATAGAAGTCATCGCCATAGCGCATAAGCACTTCTGCATCAGAAACCTTTACCAGCTCACAAAGGTTCTTGCAAGTGTAGGTGCCGCTGATTCCCAGATGATTGCCCGGTTCTGAAATTCCATGGTTCTCTTCCCAGTCATAAAGAGCATCGATCTCCGTAGTACGAAGACCGGCTGCCTCCATAAGCCCGTATGGTGTTCCTCCAAGGAAGCACTTGTCTGTACCATCCACAAGGCCGGTCCAGTAAGTGATCACCAGGGTTCCGCCATTTTCTGCATATGCTCTTAATTTTTCTTCGTAACCATCTTTGAACATATAAGCCATTGGCGCTGCCACGATCTTATAGCTGGAAAGCTCATGCTCCATAGAGATCACATCCACATTCAGTCCCTGTTCCCGCAGGGCGCGGTACTGCTTCTGTACCGCTTCTGTGTAGAACATGTTCTCATTCCGCGGTCCCTGTGCATCCTGGATTGCCCAGTTATTTTCTCTGTCATAAAGGACTGCTGCCGGAGACTTCATCTGGCTGCCGCAGACTTCCTTCAGTGTCTCCAGAGCCTCTCCAACCTCTGTCACTTCTTTAAACACGCGGGTATCCTCTCCGCCATAGTGGTCGATCACTGCGCCGTGGAATTTTTCAGAAGCCCCCTGGCTCTGATGCAGCTGGAAGTATAAAACGCTGTCGGAGCCGTGAGCTACTGCCTGAAGAGAGGCAGCCAGCATCATTCCCGGCTTTTTCAGCTTATTGATGGGCTTCCAGTTTGTGGCAGATGGGCAGGACTCCATGAGAAGAAATGGCTGATTCTTAATGCTCCTCATCAGATCATGCTGCATACCTGCATCAATGGCAGTGAAAAATTCCTCTTTCTTATGCCAGCTTGGATAGTTGTCCCAGGATACCACATCCAGAACATCGCGGAACTTCTTGTAATCAAGACCGTTGTAATCATACATCAGATTGGCTGTTACCGGCAGTTCAGAACCACCTTCACGGATTGCAGCAACCTCTCCTTTGATGAAATCAATGGTGCGGTCTGTAACGAACCGGTTCCAGTCAAGCTTCAATGCATGAAGCTCGTTCTCCCCCTTTGGGGAAGGGGCTTCAATCTGATCGAAGCTATTGTAAATATGGCTCCAGAATGTGGTGCACCAGCTGGAATTCAGCTTCTCAATGGTTCCATATTTTTCTTTCAGCCATTCCCGGAATTTCTGCTGACAAAGAGGGCAATAGCATTCTCCGCCAAACTCATTGGAAATGTGCCACAGAATCACACCAGGATGACTGCCCAGTCTCTGGGAAAGCAGCTTGTCCATATCGTGAACCTTCTGACGATATACCGGAGATGTATAGCAATGATTATGTCTTCCTCCGAAAAATCTTCTGGTGCGGTCCGGATCCATGCGAAGGACCTCCGGATACTTATCGGCCATCCACTTTGGCCTTGCGCCTGACGGTGTTGCCAGGATCGTGGAAATTCCCTCTTTATATAAATTGTCAATAATCTCTTCCAGCCAGCCCAGATTGTACTTTCCTTCTTCTGGTTCCAGTACTGCCCAGGAAAAGATTCCTACAGATACTGTATTAATATGGGCTTTTTTGAAATATTCAATGTCTTTTTTCAGAATGTCCGGGCGGTCAAGCCACTGCTCCGGATTGTAATCACCACCATGCAGCATACGGCCATATTCTATTTTTCTTGCCATCTCAATCTCCTTTTTGTTGCCATGATAAGAATATTTTTGTTACTGATCACGGAGTGAACAGTAACGTATTTTTTCTCAGATTCCCTTAAATACAAATGAAAACTCCATAGGCTTACTTGTATCCAGCAGATATTCTTCCTGGGTTCTTGCTCCCCAGCTGTCGTCTCCGGCAATTCCCATCTGGCCTTTTGCTACGCGCACTACTGTATAATGAATCTGGGGCAGCTCATATGGATGCATTGCATTTTCCATCTCATGAGGTGTGTATGGCAGGGCAGAGAACATCATCGGGCCGTTTTCTTTATCCATCTCAAAAAGCATTCCTCTGCCTTTCCGGTCTGTGATCTTCGCCCATCTGACCTCTTCCTTGGCACCGCATTCCTGTGGAACCATATATCTTGCCACATTATCTTTTACCATATTATCGTAGATTCCAAGCTTTGCACCTTTCTTACGGTCTGCATAGGTCTCAGCTTCTCCAAGTCCATACCAGGATACATGGTCATAATCTGCATTAAACTTGAAAATCACACCAAATTCCGGCATATCGCCAAGCTCCTTCACCGGATCATAGGAAAGTGTGGTACGAACTCTTCCATCTCCGAAAACTTCATAAGCAAGTGTACACTCAGCTGCCGGAATAGTTGGAAGAAAATAGGTATAGGATACCTTTACGGAATGCTCTTTTTCCTCTACCTTTGGTACATTTCCAGGTCCATATGCCGCTCCGCGGTAATCCTTATGGTTTACATACATGCTGGCAAGCTTCCACTGTCCGTAGCGCATTGCCATCAGATTTCCACAGTCATTGTCTGTTGGTGCACGCCAGAAATTAGGCTTCGGAATTGCCTCGATCATTTCTTTTCCTGCATATTTATAGGAAACAAGACCACCGTTCAATACGGAGAAAAGCACCTCAAATTCCGCTCCGCGCACGCCAATATTATGGGTACTGTGAATTACCTCCAGATGCTCTGTGCAAGGCTTCACAGCTGCTTCCACCTGGTAAACATACTGTCCAAAGGCAACCTCATGACCTGCTTTCACCCATGGCATATCCTCTTTCAAATGGAAAGAAACAGTTACCGTGTACTCACCTGCTTTCTCCTCCTTCTTAAATGGAAGAGCATATTCCATCTGGCTCAAAGGAGCCACTGCTGTATCCAGTACTTCTGTACGAATTACGTTTCCATCCTTCTGAAGAGTTACTCTGCATTCAAATGTGTCCGTATTTACAAACAGATTTTTGTTGATCACATTCACGGAATCAGCACTTACCTGTGCGGTAATATTCTGATAATTAAATTTCACTTCCTGCATCTTCGGAGACGCATCACGATTTCCACCATATGCAATTCCATTTCCACTGAAATTATAATCAGTAGGACGCTCGCCAAAATCTCCGCCATATGCCTGGAACTCTTTTCCATAACGGTCTTTTTTGTAAATAGACTGATCGATATAATCCCAGATAAAGCCACCCTGATATTTCGGCTCTGTATCTGTCAGATCTGTATATTTATGCATGGCACCGCAGGAATTTCCCATGGCATGGGTATACTCACAGCAGATAAAGGGCTTGGAAGCATCTTTTGCAAGAAACTCTTTAATTGCTTCCACAGATGGATACATCTGGCTTTCCATATCGCTGGTAGCGTTATATCTGCGGTCATGGCAGACACCTTCATAATGTACCAGACGGGTAGGATCTGCATTTCTAAAGAGCTGGGACATTTCAAAAATATCCTTACCACCGAAGGACTCATTTCCACAGGACCAGATCAGGATTGCCGGATGGTTCTTATCTCTCTGATACATGGAATTGGCGCGGTCTAACATCATAGACTGCCATTCCGGCTTATCATGGGGAACCACGTAAGTATAGTCTTTCGTAAATTCCGCTGTATCCCAGGAGCCGTGACTTTCCAGGTTGGTCTCATCGATCATGTAAATTCCAAACTCATCACAAAGCTGGTAGATCAGAGAAGCATCCGGATAATGACAGGTTCGGATGGCATTGATGTTATTCTGCTTCATGATGGTCAGATCCTTGCGTAGCTCTGCTTCGGATACACATCTTCCTGTTATGGAACTGAATTCATGACGGTTCACACCTTTAAATACAATTCGTTTTCCATTTAAAGTCATAATTCCATCTTTCATTTCAAATCGGCGGAAACCGACTTTCTGAGGGATCACTTCCTGAAGAATACCATTCGAAAACCTCCATGACCAAATCGTAGAGCTGGGGATCTTCTGCACTCCAGAGAATCGGATTCTCCACCGTCCAGCTAAAAGTATCAGCAACACCTTTCTGAACGGTTCTGCCAGTAGCTTCAGCGGCTACATCTTTTCCGTTCCGGTCACTTCCTGTATTTGCTGCAATTTCGCCTAAGCTCTTATTTTCCTCCAATATGGTCTGTCCTTTTTGGGACAGAACAATATGCACATTTCCCTTTCCCCAGGTGCTGGTCTTGACTTCAAACCGGGCTTTGTTAAGGCTCTCATCCGGGATTGCGCGGATCTGGAGATCATACACATGCACATCCGGTACTGTATAAAGATAAACCTCCCGGTAAATTCCGGAGAAACGATAGAAATCCTGATCCTCGCACCAGCTGCTGGCTGTCCACTTGAACACCTGAGCTGCCAGCTTATTTTCCCCTTCTTTCACATAATCGGTGAGTTCAAATTCTGACGGGGTAAAAGAATCTTCACTATATCCTACAAACTGGCCATTCAGCCAGAGAGCGATTCCACTTTCTGCACCCTGGAAGGAAATAAAAAGACGTTTTCCTTTCATCTGTTCCGGCACTGTGAAATATTTCACATAGCTTGCCACAGGATTGAAATGCTCCGGAATCTCCCCTGGGTGAATATCCTCGTGTCCTTCCCATGGATACTGCACATTGGCATACTGAGGTGCATCGTAGCCCTCCATCTGGATATGGGCCGGCACACGGATGTCATCCCAGTCTTTGCAGGAATAATCTTCTCTCTCGAAGCCTTTTATGGTATTTCCGTAATTGCGGGCATAATGGAATTTCCAGATTCCATTTAAGCTGTGGCGGTAAGAAGTCTCACCTGCGGAAGCCTCTTCCACGTTTGCATAAGTGATATGATCGGAGTGAGCCTCCATTCTTCCGTCTTTAAAATATTCGGGATTCTTAACTAATGAATAATCAAATTCCTTCATATGTAGTCCTTTCTCGATACTGTTCACTGGTAACAACAGTAACCCTCTCTCTATAAACGTTGCGGGCAATATTTTCCAGATGCCCTGCACTAGAGCGTGTTTGAAAAATCATTCCCGCAATCTGCACGCCCCACTTTGCGGGAGATTTCAC
>OHAD01003314.1_pt1 | contig 10575 bp, 8 predicted proteins | sample 1577011 | NCBI WGS metagenome assembly OHAD01 (sample SAMEA3541510, study PRJEB24748) | human gut metagenome | biome: human gut; feature: human-associated habitat; material: faeces | place: China | collected 2012
TTTGAAGGACTCTTTCCTCCGGTATGCTAAGACCGATTTGGGACGCATTTTCCGGAAAAATATGCTGAAAAAGAATTTTACAAAAGAAAGTCTCCAAATCAGGGTACGTACATGGGCACCGTAATAGCCCATCGACTGAAACAAGGCGGCACAACCGCCAAAACGAGCGAGCGAGAGCGAGCGGCCCCTAACCCAGGGGGGGCGGGGGTCCTCCCCCGCGACTCTAGAGAAAGCCTGGACCCCCCGCCCGGGACCGGGCGGGAACCCACGTCGCAGGTTCTAACCTGCGGCAGTCCAAGCCTGGCCCACCTGCCGGCGGCAGATTGGGCCCCATCTAGGTGCCCTGCGCGCCCCTTGTGATGAAAAGAGATAGAAAGAGGTCGATTGTTTGAGCATCTTATCCTCCATTTTCCTGGGACTGGTCCAGGGGGTGTCGGAGTTTCTCCCCATCTCCAGCTCGGGCCACCTGTCCCTGTTTCAGCACTTCTTTGGCCTGGCCACCACAGACGGCAGCCTGTTCTTTGACGTGCTGCTCCACCTGGGCACCCTCATTGCCATTTTCGTGTACTACTGGAAGGACATTGTGAAGCTCCTCAAAGCGCTGGTGCATCTGGTCCAGCGCCTGGTTTCGAAGGAGAAGCGGCAGCCTGGCCAGCGCTTGACGCCCAGTGAGCGGATGGTGGTGATGATTATCGTGGCTACCCTGCCCCTTTTTGTCATCCTGCCCATCAAGGACCAGGTGGAGAGTCTGTACAGCAACACCATCTTCGTGGGCTGCGCCCTGCTGGTCACCGGCCTGCTCCTGTTCTTCTCCGACCGCATGGCCCGGGGGAAGAAGGGGGCCAAGTCCGCCACGCTGTTGGACGCCCTGTTGGTAGGGGTGGGCCAGGCAGTGGCAGTGGTGCCGGGCCTGTCCCGGTCGGGGACCACCATCTCCGCCGGCATGATGCGGGGGTTCCGCCGGAAGTTTGCCGTGCGGTTCTCCTTCCTGCTGTCCATCCCCGCGGTGCTGGGGGCCAACATCCTCACCATCGGGGATGCCGCCCAGCAGGGGATTGACACCTCGATGCTGCCGGCCTACATCGTGGGCACCATCGTGGCGGCGGTGTCGGGCTACTTTGCCATTCGCCTGGTGAACCTGCTGGCCGACAAGGGTAAGTTCGGGAACTTCGCCTACTACTGCTGGGGCATCGGCGCCGCGGCGGTGGTGGCCAGCCTGATCTTCCGCTGATCGGCAGATTCCATATTGCAAGGAGGGAAGTATGGCTTCCACACAGAAGAAACCGGAGAAAACCAAACAGACCGCCGCCGGGAAAAAATCCGGCGGCGCCAAGTCCCAGACCAAACGCCCCTCCCAGGGGAAGGGGAAGGCCGCATCGACGGCCTCCCGGCGCAAACCCCGGGCATATATGCCCAACGTCCTGGCCCGGGGGATTGCCGCAGCGGTGTGCGCCTTTCTGGCCCTGCTGGTGATCCTGGGGATGTTCCAGGTCCACGGGGTGGTCCTGGACGGGCTGTGCGGGGGGATCCGAGGCATTATCGGCCATGGGTTCTGGTTCGCCGCACCGGCCCTGCTGTGGGCGTCATGGGTGCTGGTATTCTGCCGGGAGAAGCGGCCCACCGGCCGGCTGTGGTGCCTGGGGCTGCTGCCGGTGGTGGGCGGCGCTTTCCTCCATGTGGTGCTGGGCCCCACCCATACCACCCTGGTGGTGTCCCAACTGTGGAGGGAAGGACTCCAAGGCGTGGGCGGCGGCGTGATCAGCGGCAGCCTGGGGGTGCTGTTCACCGCCGGGTTCAGTGCCATCGGTGCAGGGGCCATTTTCCTGCTGGCCTTCCTGGCCCTGTTTGCCGGGGCAGCCCATGTGACCCCGTCCTCCATCCAAGCTGCGGCGGCCCGCTGGCAGCAGGCCCGCCAAGACCGGCAGGCCCAGGAGGACCTGGATTACGAGGACGAGGTTTTCCGGGATGAGGAGGACGCGCGCTTGGATCCGGTGGAGGATGTGCCGGTTCCCCCGGTTACCCCCCAGGTGACGCCCTTCTGGTCCCGCCGGAAAAAGGCGCCGGACCTCCCCTTAGACGAGGCGGCGGACCCCGCCCCGGCGGCAGAAACCGCCCGGAAGAGCGCCAAGGACAAAACCAAAACGGTCTCCCCCCCTTCCCAGGCCCAACAGGCCGCAGAGACCTTGCAGACGGGGGAGAAGGCCCCCTTCTTTGACCACACCAGCCACGTCCGCCGGCCGGACCAGGTTTTGGAGGACCTGCGCGAGGAGGCGGTCCCCCCCACCGAGGAGGGTCCCCTCTGGCAGCCGGTGGGGGAGGCAAAACCCACCAAAGCCCAGCGGCAGGCGGAGATTCAGCAGGAGGCTCACGCCGTCACCCAAACCATCGAGAAAACCCTGGAGGAGAGCCAGGGGAAGGACTATGTCTTCCCCTCCCTGGACCTGCTCACCCCGCCCAGCGGGGAAAAGGCCAAGGCCGCCCGCCAGGAGCTGACGGGGACCATGGAGCGCCTGTCCGGGGTGCTCACCTCCTTTGGCATCGACGGCCACGTCACCGGGGCCGTGCAGGGCCCCGCCGTGACTCGGTACGAGGTGGCCCTGGAGCAGGGGGTGCGGCTGAACAAGCTCACCAACCTCTCCGACGACGTGGCCCTGGCCCTGGGGGTCACCAGCGTGCGCATTGCCCCGGTGCCGGGGAAGATCTCCGTGGTGGGCATCGAAGTGCCCAACCAAGTGGTGATCCCCGTGCCCATTCGGGAGGTGCTGGAGTCCCCCGCCTTCCGGCGGCACAAGTCCTCGGTGGCCTTCTCCGTGGGCAAGGACATCGGGGGCAACTACATTGTGGGGGACTGCTCCAAACTCCCCCACATGCTCATCGCCGGCACCACCGGTTCGGGTAAGTCGGTGTGCATCAACTCTTTGCTCATCAGTATGCTCTATAAGTCCACCCCGGAGGAGCTTCGCCTGATCATGGTGGACCCCAAGATGGTGGAGCTGGGGATTTACAACGGCATCCCCCACCTGCTGATCCCCGTGGTCACCGACCCCAAGAAGGCGGCCGGGGCCCTCCAGTGGGCGGTGACGGAGATGATGAAGCGCTACCGCCTCTTTGCCGAGGCGGGGGTGCGGGAACTGTCCTCCTACAACCACTGGGCCGAGGGGCAGGAGGGGGTGGACCCCCTGCCCAAGGTGGTCATCGTCATCGATGAGCTGGCCGACCTGATGCTGGTGGCCGCCAAGGAGGTGGAGGAGTCCATCTGCCGGGTGGCCCAGATGGGCCGCGCCGCCGGGATGCACCTGGTGATCGCCACCCAGCGGCCCTCGGCGGACGTGATCACCGGCCTGATGAAGGCCAACATCCCCTCTCGGATCGCCTTTGCCGTGGCCTCCTCCCTGGAGTCCCGGATCATCCTGGACAACACCGGGGCGGAGAAGCTGGTGGGCAAGGGGGACATGCTCTGGTTCCCCCTGGGTTCCGGCAAGCCCCTGCGGGTGCAGGGGTGCTTCATCTCCGATGAGGAGGTGGCCGCCGTGGTGGGCAGCGTCAAGGAAAACGCCACCTCCGAGTACGACGACGAGGTCATGGCCCAGATCGAGCAGCACGCCGCCGAAACCGAGAAGAAGGGCAAGCACAGCGGCGGGGCCGCCGCCGGCGCCTTCCCCGCCGGAGAGGGGGAGGAGGACCAGGACGAACTCTTCCCCGCCGGGGTGGATGTGATCCTGGAACTGGGGCAGGCTTCGGTCTCCCTCCTCCAGCGGCGGCTGAAGCTGGGGTATGCCCGGGCGGCCCGCCTCATGGACCAGATGGAGGAGAAGGGCATCGTCGGCCCCTCGGAGGGGGCCAAGCCCCGGCAGATCCTCATCACCAAGGAGCAGTGGGTCCAGATGCAGAGCGGGGAACCCCTCGCCCAGGACAACCCTCCCGTGGAGGAGGAGATCCTCTCCTTCGACCCCATCCCCCAACAGTACGAAGAATGACCCAGTGGAGAGCCCCCAGGGCTCTCCGCTTTTCTTTGTGGGGGAGAGAACCTTGCGGGGGCTTGTTGCCAGAGGGGAAAGGCCGTGCAGACCCCCTTGAAAAACCTGCTCCAGCTGGTATAATACAAATGATAAGCTGTACGCCTGCCTGCCACTTTGAGGGAACTGAGGTCTGCACCATGTACTTTGACGATCCGATCTATCTGGACCGGAGCTCCTTTGAGGACCTCATGGTCGATACCGATCAGCATAGGATCTGTTGGATGTACCACGACATACTGTCCCATCCCCGCATCGCCTGGATGTTCGACAAATATGCCGGAAAAGGGACACCCATTCGCGAAGCATGGACAACCATGGCCTGGGTGGCCGCCGGCCATCAGGAGGACAGCTTTTATCTCTTGTTTAAATGGTATGAGGATTTCTTCGATCCCCCCCAACGCAGCGACCTCTACTTCCTCCAGCGGGAGGAGGGGCCGGAGGGGGAGGTGCGGGTGCGTTTCCTCAACCGGGATTTTCAGAATAAATTGGACCTCCGGGACCGGGCGTGGTGTGAGAGCTTTCCCAGCCGGGTCAGCCAGAACGCCAGCTACTTTTTCGGAGAGACCAAGTTTGACTCCAACCCCGTGGGGCGGATTCAACTGTTGGATGCCAACCCCGGGCGGGAACTGGAGTGTTTCGACTGGCACTTCGGCCGCCGCAGCGATGGGGAGAAGTCCCTGCTGTGTACCACCATTTCCGCCTATTTCCGCAGCGTGCAAGCCATCCGGGAAATCCTGTATGGTTTGGTGGACAGCGATGGCAGGGCCGCCGAGGGCCGCCGCCCCATGCACACCAGCGATCTGCTGGACCTGCTCACCCCCCTGTCCGTGGGGGTGGAGGAAGCCCGGCTGCCGGAATTGGGGACCCTGTTTCAGGAGTTGGCCGACGGGTTCTTTGACGAGCCCAACCGTGCCCCCTATCTGGGCCGGACCTCCGGCCGGCTTCTCATGGACATGACGGAGACGGGGGAGCTGCGCTGGCTGCGGCTGGGCCTTTCCGGCGGCCGGCGCCTGCTACGGGAACTGTATGGCCGCTGCGCCCCCCGGCAGGTGTGGGATGTGTTCTACCGCTGGCAAGGGGAGGTGTACTACACCGTCCTCCGCCGCCCTTTGAACCGGGAACTGCAGCGAGGGGTTTACCTCCTGTCCCGGTTCGAGGACCCCACGGGCCTGGACGTGACGGGGCTGTTTTGGCTGGAGAATGTGTCGGTGGGGGTGGCCCACCTGTGCCAGGGGGATTTTTTGGAGGAGCTGTTTGACCTCCTTCTCTCCCGCTATGTGCGGGAGGCCTCCCTTCCCGTGTACCGCCCCCGGGCGGAGACCATGGTCAGCGGGTACAGTTACCTGCTGAAGGAGACCTTTGACCAATACGACCGGGGCTTTGGCTGAGGGCAAGGCCAGGAAGGAGAACATGCTGTGAAAACCGCAGTGGTCACTGACGGAAAATACCGGGCCTCTCTGGCTGCCGTAAGGGCACTGGGAGAGGCGGGCTTCTCCGTGGTGGTAACCCAGACCAGACAGGAGGCCGTCCACACGCCGGCCTCCTTTGTTTCCAAGTTTACCAAAGAGGGACGGTGGATGGAGGGATCCTGCCGGGATGCAGACTATGGGGAGAGACTGACCGCGCTGCTGCAGGCCTACGACCGCCCCGTCCTGTTCCCCACCGGAGCGGATACCCTCCGCTGGATCAGTGCCCACCGGGAGGAATTGGCCGGGACGGCTGATTTCTTGGTGGCATCCCCCCAGGCGTTGGCGGATCTCAACGACAAAGAGACGGTGCACCAACGGTGCTTGGCGTTGGGCCTGCCTGTGCCCCAGGAGTACGACGGCCCGCCAGACCGTTACCCCGTGGTGGTGAAACCCCGGTGTGGGGAGCAGTTCGGCCTGAAATCGTGGGAGCGGTATACCATCGCAGAAGGGCAGGCGGCCTATCAGCGGGCCTATGAGACCATGTCCCAGTACGGTGGGGCGCCCATTGTGCAGGAAAAGGTGTCCGGCCCCGGTGAGGGAGTCAACCTTCTTTTGGATCAAAACAGCCGTCTGGTGTGTGCCTTCTGCCACCGACGGCTGCGGGAATACCCTGTGACAGGGGGACCTTCCACCTGTTGCGTGAGCTTTTATGACGAGAAGATGATTGACCAGGCCTACCGCCTGCTGGCCTCCTTCGGCTTTGTAGGGATGGCCATGGTGGAGTTTAAAGGGGGAAAGATCCTGGAGGTCAACCCCCGGGTGTGGGGCAGTTTTCCCATGACGGCCTGCTGTGGGGCCCCCTTTGTTGCCAACTATGCCAGGGCGGCCCAGGGGGAGGTTTTGGAGTACACCCCCCGGAACTTCCGGGAAGGGGTGAAAATGCGCTACCTCTTCCACGATGGGGCGGCCACCCTGGGCTACCTTCGGCAGGGGGATCTCCGCCGGGCTTGGGGGGGCGTGGTGGACTTTTTCACCGTCCCCGAGGCACTCAAGCGCAAGGGGGATCAGAAAGCCTATCGCAGATACCTCCGGAACAGCCTGAAAGGAAGGTTAGGATGAAACTGATTCTGGACCTCCACCTTCACTCCAAGGCCTCTTTCGATGGCCGGATGGGGATCGAGGAGATCGCAGCCCTGGCCAAGGCACGGGGTCTGGATGGGGTGGCCATCTGTGACCACGATGTGGTCTACACCGGCCCTACGGAGGTGGATGGGGTGCTGATCCTCCCCGGGGTGGAGTTCTCCACGGAGTACGGCCACCTGCTGGCCCTCTTCCTCTCCCAGGAGATATCCTATACCACCTGGGAGGAGACCACAGAGGCAGTCCACGCCCAGGGCGGGGTGACGGTTCTGGCGCATCCCTTTCAAAAGAGCCGTCCAGCATCGTCCCTCTTGCCGCTGGTCCCCCATTTGGATGGGGTGGAGGTGTGGAACAGCCGTGCCAACCGAAAGAATCCCCAGGCAAACGCCCAGGCAGCGGCGTTTGCCCGCCAGACCGGCCTGGTCCCTACCGCCGGCAGCGATGCCCACCTTCCCCAGGAAGTGGGGGGCGGTACTCTGACCCTGGAGGCAGAGGCCCGCTCTTTGGCGGCCATTCGCAGTGCGATCTTGGCCGGCCAAGGGACCCCGGATGGGCGGGAGGGCCCCTCGCTGTGCGTGGCGCGGAGCCAGTACACGAAACTAAAAAAAACGCACGCCTCCCTCCCTCGGTATTTGAAATGGGCCGCGTTTGCAGCCCGGTGTGCCTGGGAGGACGGGAGACGTCGAACCGAATAGAAAGGAGAAGGGAACCATGTCCCTGATCGTAAAAGCGGGCAAAATGGGCAAGCGCGTCCTGAAAAAATTCTTGCCCGAGGAAAAGCACCATGTGAGCTACACCCGCCGCATTGAGCGGGTGCACACCAAGGAGCGGGTGGTGGCCATGACCTTTGACGACGGCCCCATGGACCTGCCCTCCAGCCCCGACAAGTTTGGCGGCCGAGCGCTGACCGACTTGCTGCTGGACACGCTGCAGGAGTACCACGCCCTGGGTACCTTCGACGTGGTGGGGGACACCAGCGAAAACTACCCCGACATGGCCGGCAAATCGGGCCAGGCCGACTGGGGCGGGGTGCGTTATGACCATTACCCCGACATCAACCAGGACGGCCGGGGAGGGGTGGTCCACAACGACCGGCTGGTCCGCCGGATTTTGCACGAGGGGCACCAGATCACCAACCACGGGTACCGCCATGTCCTCTTTGGGAAAAAGCCCTTTGTCTACGGCAAGCGGGACCATTTCCACGGGCTGGACCCCGTGGTGGCTGACCTCACCCGGCTGCACACCCTTCTCCAGGAGACCTATGGCTATACCATGACCATGGGCCGCCCGCCCCACTATGTGGACAAGATTGAGGGGGGCTTTACCAGCTACGACGCCTACGACCAGATGGGCTACCTCTATTTAGCGGCTGCCTTTGACGGAGCCGGATGGCTGCCCATCCATCACAACACCGTCCAGGAGTCCCTCCAGGCGGAGATTGCAGCCATGGTGGAGCCCATGAAGCGAGCCCTGGAGGCTGACCCCGATGCCTTGGCCGGGCAGATCATCTTCCAGAAGGACGGGTACAACATGAGCCGCCGCACCCCGGTGGCCTTCGGCCTAAAGCAGCAGCTGGAGCTCCTGCAGTCCTACGGCTACCGGGTGGTTACGGTGGAACAGCTTATGGCCGACTACAGCCCCTTTGCAGATGTAGGCCGGGAGGAGCCCGGTTTTGAGAAACTGGTCGCCCTCCAAAAGACCCGGGGCATCGTCTTCTCGGACAACCGCCTGCGGCTGGACGATCCCATGACCTGGGGAGAGCTGGCCATGCTCCTGGCCCCCCGGGCAGAGGCCATCGGCCGCCGGGTGGCCAAGATTCGGGAGACCGGCACCCCCCAGCACGCCAACTGGGGTGCCATGGACTGGTGCGCCGAGCAGGGCATTTTAAAGTACGCCATGGACCCCGACGGCACGGTGAGCAGCCTGCCCAGCGAGTTCTTCGGCCCAGCCAAGGACTATACCCGCCGCCAGGTCTATGCGGCCTATCGTGGATAACACCCCCGACGGGGGAGGAGATAGGAGGAAATCCCATGGAAGAAGTTGTCACATTGCAGCTGGAGGCCCCACTGGCCCTGGTCACCCTGAACCGGCCCAAGAGCCTTAACGCCCTGAACAGCGAGGTCTACCGCCAACTCATTGCCATCCTTCGCCGGGTAGAGGGGATGGATACCATCAAGGCGGTCATCCTCACCGGGGCGGGGGACAAAGCTTTCGCCGCCGGGGCGGACATTGCCCAGATGGTGCACGAGGATTCCATGGCCGCCAGACGCCTGTCCGGGCTGTGTCACGAGGCGGCGGGGCTGCTGGAAAACATGCGCCAGGTGACCATTGCCGCCGTCAACGGCTACGCCCTGGGGGGCGGATGTGAGCTCACACTGGCCTGTGACATCCGCATCGCCGCGGAGCAGGCCCGGTTTGCGCTGCCGGAGGTCACCTTGGGCATCATCCCCGGCGGGGGAGGGACCCAGCGGCTGGCCCGCCTCATCGGGGCCGGCCGGGCCAAGGAGATGATCTTCACCGGGGACCAGATCGATGCCCAGGAGGCCTGGCGGATCGGCCTGGTCAACCACGTGGTGCCCAAGGAGGACCTGCTGGAGACCTGCCGGACCCTGGGCAAGAAGATCGCCTCCCGGGCCAGCTATGCGGTCTATCTGGCCAAAACGGCCATCAATTCCAGCCAGGAGATCGACCTGAAGAACGGCGCCCAGCGGGAGATGGATCTGATGGGCCTGGCCTTTGCCACCCACGACAAACAGGAGGGGATGGAAGCATTTTTGGCCCGGCGCCCCCCGGAATTTCAGGACTTTTAACCCGGGGCCTGACAAAGTGCACAATAGGGAACCCCTTGTGCCGCAAGGGGTTCCCCGTTTTTTTCTCAGCAATGGCCTAGAAAATGGGGCTAAATTTTGTGAACGGTAACAAAATTGCGCCAAAAAGGTAACAAAATCGTTACAAATAGGGCCAAAGAAATGACAAAGCCGATAAAAAGAGTAACAATCAAAAACAAAATCTTGGACAATCCTGCCAAAGCCATCGCAGCTTTCCCTGAATTTTTCCCCAAAACGGGGATTTGCCAAGGGGAGGGGTTTTGTGTATAATGCCTCCCGTCAAGCGCCGCCGGGCCCGAGAGAGAGACGGACCCGGCCAGAGGAACCACCAGGAGGCCCCTCTGAGATGCTGCCCCGGACGGGCGCTTGAGGCGGGGCGGCGGAGGGAACTCCGCGACGACAGGAGTTTGATTCATGAGAAAGTTTTTGACTGCGACCTTGCTCTGCATGGCCCTGACGGTGACCATGGTGCCGGCGGCCTTTGCAGCCGACACCGCCGACAGCAACTATACCACGTGCATGGCAGCCATCCAGGAGCAGAAGGTGATCCAGGACCAGGCCCATCAGACGGCGGAATCGCTGCGCCAAAAGGGGTACGATGACAGCAGCGCCTACATCCAGGCTGCCCAGTCTACCTGGTGGGCGGCCCAGGACGAGATCGTGGCCTACCAGAAGCTGTCCCAGTACACCGACGAGGACATCCGGATCCTCACCACGGCGGTGTTCTATGAGGCCGGCCACACCACGGAGCAGCTGCGGGAGTACGTGGCGCAGGTGGTGCTCAACCGGGTGGCGGACAGCCGCTTCCCGGATACGGTGAAGGGGGTCATCACCCAGCCCGGCCAGTATGCCACCAAGTACGCCACCCAGGCGGCCACCGATTCCATCAAGTCCGCCGACAGCCAGAACGGCACCTACTACTACGCCATGTGCGAAACGGCGGTGAAGAAGGCCATGATGGGCCAGGTGGATATGCCCAGCAACGTGCTCTACCAGGCCAACTTCGCCCAGGGCAAGGGCGTGTGGCAGTCCGTGTACTTTAACAGCGGCTGGTATGCCAGCACCAGTTACTTCTGCTACGGCTAACCAAACCTTCTGAAAACCGCCTCGCGGTTCTGCAGAAAGGGAGGCCCACGGAAACAAAAGCCCCCCTCCCCGGTGGTGCAACCACCGGGGAGG
>OHAD01003322.1_pt1 | contig 10549 bp, 9 predicted proteins | sample 1577011 | NCBI WGS metagenome assembly OHAD01 (sample SAMEA3541510, study PRJEB24748) | human gut metagenome | biome: human gut; feature: human-associated habitat; material: faeces | place: China | collected 2012
TGATTATGACATATTTAAGTGTGTGTTTTTAAGAGAGTTAAGAATATTACCAATAAACGGAAGAATAGTAATTATAGATAATAGTATTGAACAAGCTCTGCCATTAATGAAAGAGTTTGGAAAATCACGTTTGTCATATTCATATTACGATGGTACACCTGAAAATCTTCCTCAAGAGGGTTCAAATATTGATGTTCGTCTCGTTTTCTTGGATATTAATCTGATTGACGATTCTGTCCATCCTATACAGCAATTATATTCAATGGTGTATGCTGTAATGAATAGGTTAATCGGTCAGAGAAATTTCCCATATATGCTTGTATGCTGGAGTAGAAATACTGATGAATATAATCAAATTATCGAACGGCTTAATCATGATTTAGAAAATCGAAAACCCATATGTTCGATTCCTTTACAGAAATCAGACTATTTTACATTGGAAGGAAAACCGACAGAGGAATTTGAAGAAAGAATAGAAAAATTGTTTGAACGGATTTCAAACGCATTAAAGCCCCATACATCATTTTGTAATTTATTGCTTTGGGAGAATCATATTCATAGTGCGATTAATCATGCTCTTGAAGATGGCCTTTCTTGTATTAATGATAAAGATTGGGATGAAACGGCGAACTGGATCTTCACAAAATGGGGGAAAGCTTATTCTGGTAAAAACTTTGAAAATTTATCTGACCCTGATAAATTAAGAGCAGCATTCCATACATTGAATCTATTTTTACATGAAACAATAGAAGAAGAAGTAAGTTCCGATACTGACGAAGATTTAAGTTTTACTTCAGATTTTGAAAATAGAGATATCAAAACTTCGCATTTTAATGAGCGATTAATCTTTACCTTTTGTCAAACTCATCCCAAAGAACCTGGAAGAATAGTGATAACATCTGAAGAATATTCTGATTTTAAGGATATTTTATGCTTTTGCTTTACTCCGAATACAGATTTTATTCCGGAATTAGATAAAAAAGAAATTGAAAGTAGTAAGAATCCTACCAAATCTTTAGATAAATACTATTCAACTATAAGAAAAAATATAAGAAAAGATTGGGATATTTTCAAACTGGTAATAAATGCCCCCTGCGATTATGCGCAAAAGAAAGTAAAAATGAGTAAAGCTATTCCTGGAATATTTGTCAAATCAGAATTCCGAAAATGGTTTGACAGTTCTAGCGATGCACTTTTTATATCTCCAAGCTTCTACTATAGACTAAAGGAAGCCGATTATTTCTTCATTTTGGATTTTAGATATTTAACCTCTGAGAAAGAGGATGTAGGCAATAGTAATATCAAACTAAAGCAGGTTGTTTTGGCAGAAATTCTTTCTAAATTATCAAGACACATAAACCGTCAAGGATTACTAACAATTGAATAAATTATGGCAGATGTGATGACACATGAACAGCGGAGCCGTTGCATGGCGGCTATTAATAGTAAGGGCACTAAACCGGAAATGGAGGTAAGGCGTTTTTTGTTCTCGAAAGGGTTGCGCTATCGTGTCAACAATCACAAATTACCAGGATCGCCGGACATTGTACTGAAAAAATATAGAACTGTTATTTTTATTGACGGGTGCTTCTGGCATGAGCATAAAGGATGCAAGTATTATCGATTACCGAAAACCAATATTGATTTTTGGCGACATAAGATAGTTATGAACATTGCCCGTGATTACGCTAACAACGTGGATTTGCAACTGGCAGGTTGGCGTGTAATTCGTATTTGGGAATGTGAGATTAAAACAATGGTTAAGAGAAATATTACATTGGAAGCATTATATCTTGATATTGTCAGTACAACGACTGAATATAATCAACAAAACGCTAATACCAATATAGCAGCAGAACCAAATGCATCTTATGATAATCAAATTCAAGTTTAATGTTTATAGTTACAAATATAGACATAAATAGTAGTTTTCAGATTTCATTGAAAGCAACAAATTAAGAACTTTGATTGCTTTAATGATAGCTTGGCATGGTGAAAATTGGTATAATTTATTGGTCCAATCTTTATACTATATCTTTTATATCAGTTTCATCGTTCTTTCAATAAATGAGATTTCTTTATCAGTTAGGTAATATTTGGCATAGAGTTGTTGGTCTATTTCAGAAATAGATTTGCTCCAATCAATATCACTATTGTCTGAGAAATCTTGTATCGGAACAAATGAGTAAACATCACGACTTGCTCCTTGGTCTTGTTTGCGAATGCCTATCATAAATCGGACGAATTTTGTTTTCAAATACTTGTCACAATTAAGTGTTTCTTCATACGAATTGAAAGGATATATTTGCACAAATGTTTCAGTGCAAATTTCATAAGGATGCCCTATGATGGTCGTAAAGATGTTATCTTCTATACGACCAGAACCAAAATTACGTGGAATGAAAATTTTGTAATCAATAATCCCATTGGTCTTGGGTAAAGGGTAATCTTTGGGAATATACCGTTTAACCCTATGTTGTTTCTCGTCTAATCCAAAGATAGTAACATCTCCATTTTGTTTTGTTTCCTTAATTTTAGGCAATCCATATTTTTCTGGATTCTTAAAAAAGTCTCCCCGTAAGCCATACGGTTTCATACTTGAAACAAGACTAGAAAATGTTCGAAAATGCAAAGACGCTACCTTTTGTTTTATATTGACCATACGTGAATCTCTGATGAAAATAGTTTCACCTTTCTCTTTTAAAAATCTTACGGAATGTATGTTTTCTGTTTCTGTATGAGTGAAAATGCTACATTCTCCATTCCATGTTCTATCCCATAAAAAATAACATATACCTCCTTTTATTTCGACATTCGGGAAGCACACTTTTCCATTTAAATAATCGTGCAATAAGGAAATTCGTTTATCACATAACATAGATTCTCTAAAATCATCGAGTCCTTTTCCTCCTGAATACCAACGAGCTGGCATAATCATTGATATATAAGTAGGACTTATTGCTTTTGCAATATCAACGAATTTATTATATATTGGAGTTGCACTGGCTTGTGCTCCTCCATCCATAACCTGATATGGCGGATTGCCTACTATTGCATTGAATTTCATATTGTCGTCATCATTAGCTTTCCAGAACGAGCGTCCCTTTGCCATCTTCTCTATAAAGTTCTGGGGCTTGTTCTTGATTTGGTTGATTAAATCTTCAAAATAACGTGTATTCACTTTGGCTTTTCGGAAGCCCACAAGTGTCCGTTTGGTGATACTCTTCGCCATCGGCGTTTTGCAGACCACGAAGATGTTCTCCGCCACAACCTTGTCCCACACCGCCTGCTGTTCTTCAAGCCTGTCGGCAGAAATGGTGCTGTCCTTCAGCCGGGAGCGATAAATGCCATAAGCCATATAAAGCGGATACAGACCCGACTTGGAATTGATTTCAAGGATACGACTATCAGAAGTGAACACTTCTTCCGTAACCTTTCCGTATTCGATGAAACGCGGCTCGTCAACGGTATGCCCATAATCCTTGTCAAAGAAGCAATAGCCGCCTAAACAGTCGCCCAAGTGCATATTCACTACGCGCCACGGCGTGAGTACTGTTTCCTTGTCGGGATTGCGGAAGGTGCTGAAAATGTCCGTGATGCGCCCGATGCGTTCCTCCACACTTAGTTTGTCAGCGGCTTTCGCCATCGCACGGATACGCTTGCCTGCGGCACGGAAAATGTCCGGGTCGTAGTATTTCTTGAAAGCGTTGAACTTCTGCTTGCTCACCCCTTTGGGCATGAACTCCTCCCACGAGCGTGGGTCTATTTTCTCGGCGAAGTTGTCTATGGTGATTTCCTCGTCCTCGTTATCCAGCTCCGCACCGTAGATGAGCAGGGGCATGCGGATGGATATTCCACGAAGGATGGAGATGGCCGCCTCGCGGTTCTTCGTCTTCTTTTTCAGTTCCTCCAGCCTGCGCTTTTCCTCCTCGGTCAGTTCCTTCTTGGGCTTCTTCTCCAGTTTCTCCTTTTCCTCGTATTCCTCGCCTGTCAGCCCTTGGTTGTTGATGTCCACCTGGTTGCTCTTGGGCATAGCCTTGGTCTGGCCGATGATTTTCTTCAGGTCATCAAACTCCTGCAACTCCAAATCGCCCAGTTTCAATAACTCATCATTGTAGAGGCTGTTGTCCTCGAATCCGTTGCGCACCACACGCTCCACATAGACCTTCTTCAACTGCTCCAGCATACGCGGCACATCAAACTTGTCCATGCGCGAGCCTTCAATGGAAATGACCGGACAGAAGTTGAGGAAGTCGCCCATCGTCTTGCGGTCGTCCTGCGAGGTCTTGCCTGCCTTGGCGGAAATCTTGGCGGTCTCGGCAAGCACTTTCAGCGTGCGGTCGGGCGCAAAGTCGAACACATAACATTGCTCCTTCACCCGTCCGTTGATGGTGGCAGGTGTCTGTACGCGGAAAATGGTCTGCATGTAACTGGAAGCAGCCGTATTGTATGAGCCTGAGAGCATGAACACGGCTGTCCATGCCGGAACGCTCACGCCCGTTGTCAAACGTCCGCAGGACAGGGTGATGGTGCGTGTCGTGTCCGGGTCTTTGCCTATGGCTTCGTTCACCATCTCAAGCGCACCGCGGTTTTCCTCGTCCTCGTCGCCGTCACCCGCCACGTTGACGATGTGGAAATGCTGGAATACGGGATGCCGCTGCAACAAGGCACTCAACGCCTTTGCCTCCTTCACGCCCGGCACCATCCACAGCGTGTGGCGGAACACATTACGGTATTCCTCGCTGGCGAAAGGATAACAGCTTTCCTTGTCCTCCTTCGTAAGCAGGTTGAGGAAACGTCACGTTCATGGATAAAGATGCCGTCCTTGTCCACCCGGAAGAACTCGCGGAAATTGAAAGCCACGTCCTCATCAACAAACTCTTTCAGCAAACGTCCGAGGTCATAGGTATAGATGTTCATGGCTGGCAGTGCCGCATATGGGTTGGGGTCGCCAAAGTGAGTCTTGTCCCATTCGCATTTGGCACGCTGCTCCATCACATAGTCCCATGTGTAAATCTCATTCTCCTTGAAATCGTCCAATAGGTTGAACGGAGTTCCTGACAATCGCAAAACTTTTGTATCCTCCTTGACCAACTCAGCCATCACCGCCTTGCCAAGTTCGGTCTGCGTTCCCTCGTGCGCCTCGTCCACGATAACCAAGTCCCAAGGCGTGGCGAACACTTCATCGTTCTTGTCGAAGTTGCCGCCGACAAGTTCAGAGCCGCGCAAGTCCTGCATGGAGGCAAAATAGACATAATGCAGTCCTCCAGCCTCTGCCCTGCGCTCAAGGCTTTCATGGCTCTCCCCGTTATTCTTGGAGCCGTAGGCAAAGTCGTTGCGGTCATAGAATATCTTGCCGAAGTCCTCGAACCATCCGCTGTCCACCACGGGGCGGTGGGTCAGGATGAGCGTTCGCCTGAAATCCATGTCCTTGACCACTTGTAGAGCGGAAAGGGTCTTGCCGAAACGCATCTTGGCATTCCAGAGCATCTGGTTGCCTTTCCTGAACTGCTTTTCTGTCTTCTCAATGGCTTCCCGTTGTTCGGGGCGGAACACAATGGGGCTGCGTCCGTTTGTTACCTCTCCCGGCGACAGGGATTCCTTGCCCTCCTTGACGGCTGCAATGGCACGCTTTACCACATCGAGCGTCGTTACAAACCACTCGTTAGCCTTGTTCTCCTTGTCAAACACCTTCCTCTTCACGCCGGAACGCTCCAGCACGGCATGTACCTCCTTGTCGTTGAACGAGCGCAAGCCGCCACGGTTGTATAGCGTCAGTTCGGTATGCAACAGGTCGTAGCGTATGCCTGCGGTCTGCGTGTACTGGTTGATGCGCTTCCTTGCCGCCTCGTTCAGCGGCTTGCTGTTGGGGGCCAGCCCGATGACGTTCTCATCGTCACAGGTGGCCTCGCCTATCTTCAGGCAACCTTCGTGCTCGGCATCATTGATGCGGAACACGTATATCAGCTTCAGTTTAAGGGAAGAAAAGTATTTCATAGGCATTCATTTTAGGAGGTCGATGTATCGGATTCGCTTGCCTTTATGCCCGGTCTGCGGGTCTTTGGCACGCCAGTCCTTTATGAGGCAGTAAGTGCCGTTGTGCCTGTAAATGTTGTCCGTCTTGCATCCCTCGCAAGGTGTGACGACTTTCGTATTCTCACCGAAAAGCGACATCTCTGTATGTACCTTGTCGTGGCAACTGTCCGGTACGACGCCTTTCAGCCCGTCCATCTGCCATACGTTCCAAGATATGATGTAGGCGATGTAGTTGACTGACTTCGCCAACGGGTCTTTGCCGAATTTGGCACGGTAGTATTCTATAAAGGAGGCAAGCATGGACTCGCGGGCAATGAGCAAACTGTCGCCCTGCCATTCGTAGGCATATATGTTCTTGTAGGCTTCCTGCGCGGCTTCCAGCCATTCGCCGGAAGTCTCGGTATTCTCGCTAACGACACGTAGTTTGCGGTCAAGCAGTCCGATACGGTCGGCAAGCGGAACAACTGCGCCTGTGGTGGCGTCATAGCGGCTAACTATATAGGGCGCTTCACCGCAGGTGATTTCAAGACGTGTGTCACGGACATAATCCTTCCATGTCTTTCCTTCGGGGAAAGAGATTCTTTCAGGATTCGTTTTCCAACCGTGTGTACCGTCCTCTGACGTGTATTCCGTATTGAACACGTCTTTCCTGCCGAACCACGCCTCGTCAATCAGGTTGTTCTGCGCGTTGCACACCCATGCAGGGGTGAACACCTCCGCCATGTCACGGACACGCGCCGACTGGGTGTCCTTATGCTTCAGGACACGGGGCATGATGACCTGACCGTTGTCACCCGTGATGAGTTCGGGCAATATCGGGTCATGGTAGCCATACCCTTTGCCAAGGTGTTCATAGTCGGAAGTCGCCCAGAATATGTTGCGCACGGCATCGCCCCTGCTCGTCGTATGGTCTTTGAGCAGGGTGGACAACAGTTCGGGAAAAATCCGCAAGATGTTGTTTTCCAATATGTCGGCTGTTTCAAGCATGTTGATACACTCATGTTAAAGTGTATCTCCTGACGGGAGAGCATAATGCTTGATAATCAAACCATTTATTTCTCACTTGTAAAACAACAGCCGTTTCAATACTGCTTTAATGCTTGTTTGACGCATTTTTATGGAGTGCAAATTGCCCGTTTTTCATAAAAATGTGTAAATTTGCATCCGATAGTGTATCTCCCGTCAGAAGTACCGTCATTGTTCCCAAACAACTTCCGATTACAAGTCTTTCAGGATAAGAGAGTTCGCCTTGTCTATCACAGAGCCGTCCAATGACGCAAGGTAGATGCGCGTGGTTTCCTCTGAATCATGCCCCATGCCCTCGCTGATGACTGAAATGGGGATGTTCTTGCTCTTGGCGATGCTTGCCCAAGAGTGCCTGCTCACGTACATGGTAAGCGGCGCGGCAATTCCACATAGTTTGGCTATTTCTTTCAAATACTTGTTGATACGAAACAAGGTACTCTTGTATTGGCTGCGCAGTTTCTTGGAAGGCAGTTTTAGGATGGGGAGAAGGCAATCATCTGAACATCCTGCGGCATATTTCGCCACGGTTTCCTCCATGCAGCTTTCCCACCTGATGTGGAGTTGCTGTCCGGTCTTGTGCCTGCGGTAACTCAATATGCCGTTCTTCAGGTCGGATTTCTTCAGATAAGCCATGTCGATGAACGACATGCCACGGGTGTAAAACGAAAAGAGGAACATATCCCTTGCCAGTTCCCAATGCGGCTTTCCCGTCAAGTCAAGTTCCTTGATGCGCCGGATGTCCTTCAGGGATATGGCGCGTTTCACGGTCTTGTCCATTCCCGTATAGACATGCCTGAAGGGATGTTTCTGTACGGTCAGTCCCTTTTCCACGGCACGGTTGTAGGTGGCACGCAGGATGCGCATATAGAAAGATATGGTGTTCATGGATGCGCCATTTGTTTTCAGCCATGCCTCGTATTCCATTATCAAGTCCTCATCCATATCGTCCAACTGTACCACCTGAAACGCATGAAGCTGGACAACGCAGACGTATAGGTTTCCGATGTGCGTTCCCTGTTCAGGCGTTTCAGTTGCCCAATGACGGAATCCATGAAATTGAAGAACGATTGCAGGCTTGTCTGTTTTCGATAACCGTCCACGATGGCAGCTGCCGAACAGACACCTTTGAGAGTCAGGTCGCGGATGATGTTCTCCAACCGCAATACGTCACGGCTGATGTGTTTTTGGATAATATGAAGATGGTGCTTCCTGTCCGCATCAGCCCAAGTGGGAATTATTACGGACGATGTTCCGGCGTTCCACTCGCTTTCATGTACATGCAGGTCTGCCGCTATCTGGCGGACCGCGCGGTTGTGTATCACCTGATAGTAGATGCTGCCCTCCCTGCCGTCTGTGGCGGAAGGACGGAATTTTACTTTTACCGATGCCATTCACGTTACTTTTTGTTATTGCCATTTATTTGTATCACTTTCAACTTCTCCTGCATCAGGCTGTCGGACAAAGTTTTTAACCCCTTGTCGTAGCCGTCAGCCTCTTGCTGTATCCATTCGATGGCTTCATCATTGCGGTGGATGTCGAACACGTCATTCAGCCAAAGGATGTTGTTTGCATTGCAACCTCCCCACGAGCGGATGACACGGAACTTCAACGCATCGTCCGCATACTGACGCTTGGATTTCCAAAGCTCGATGTTGCCCCAGATGGAAAGGCTGCACACGATGCCCATGCCGACCAAAAGAGAAAACACCTTGCTTGACCGGATGTCAAAACTGTGGTGGTGGATATGCTCCTGTGGCTGCTCATCTTTCCCTCCTTCCGAACTTCGGACAAACGTTTCTTTCAAGTTCCGCAACAATCCCAAAATTCGGTTCGATGCGTAAACCTCCGCTTCCGCAAACTTGGTCAGCATGGCTTTGGTTTGTGCCTGATGCTCTTTTGCGGAACTCTCGAACAGCTCCTTTATGGGTGTCAAATCTACCGTCGGTGATTGTCCGTCTGATTGATTGTTGGTTGCTTTTGGAGTGTTCTCCAACTTCCCATTGATACCCTTGAGGGCATTCTTGATGTCCTCGAAGAGCGAGTAAACTTCATTATTGTCCATATTTAAAATCCTATTTTACGTTGTTTCTTTTTCTTATCCTTACGTTTTAGTTGTTCCTCAAAATAGTTCTCTTCCGCCTGAGCGTTTGCATTGTCCGGCATGAAAAGACCTATCGACCCACTGTATAAATCATTGCTGCCCCTTGGCTCAAACTGTGGCATTGACGGTATCGGATATTCTGCCATTTGGTTACTCATTACCAGTTGTCGTTCCTCATGGCGGTTGGCGTTCAACGCCGCGTCTATCTTGGAAAAGCTAAACCGCCTATCAATCTTCGAGCCGCTGAACGAATAGCCGTTCATGGTGAAAACTACACCCTGTACCTCGTCCGAATAGCCCTTGTGCTTGAACCGCATTTCCACGCCTTGTTTCTTAAGATTAGCGGCAAGAATGTTCCAGTTTCCACACCTTGAAACCTCCGATTTAAGGATGGAGTAAAGCCCGTACTTGGTCTTGTCCGGCTCTTTCAGGCGGTGCTGCTTCACCCATTCCTTGCCGTTGGCAAAGTACAGGTTATATTTCTTCGTCAGTTCCTTGCAGATGCGTGCGCTGCGTATCCGCTCGTTGCGGTCACTGATTGCCCTGCCATTATTGGCGATACGGTTGAACGCTATATGCACGTGCGGATGCTCCTTGTCGAAGTGGCGCACGATGAGAACCTGCGTGTCGGTTATCCCCATTTCTTTCAGGTATTCCAACGCTATTCCAGCCATTGCACGGTCTGTCAGGCGGTGTTCATCTTCCTTATGAAAAGCCAAAGAGATGTGTCCGACGGGCTTCGTAACCTTTGGATTCATCTTCGATTGTGCCTCAAAGCTCATGGCTATCGTGTCATTATTCTCGGCAAACAGACCGTCACAGACAAGGATTTTAGCGTCCTTTCCCTTGTCAAGAATGTAGTTTACCACACCCCGAAAACTGCTTCCCTTTACGATTTTAGCTATCATATCCGGCTGTCATAAGAGGATTAAATTCAGCAGTTCTTCAATCCGTGCCACGAGTATGCGGCACTCCATCCTCACCGTGACGAAACCCGCGGCGTTCGCCTTGTGCGCAAGCTGGTTCAGGTTGTTCGCCATGCCGCAGAGTTGGCGGACGTAATCCGTATGCTCCGGCGTGAGCCGTTCCTTTACCTGCCCGTCCCTCATGCAACGGCGCAGGAACTCCCCAGCGGATATGCCCGCACTCCGTGCCTTGCCTTTCAGCGTGTAGTAGTCCGATGTCGCCATCTTCACCGTGAGGCGGTATTTCAGTTTGTCTGCCGCTCCCTTCTTGGGGCGACCTCCCTTGTTTCTTCTTACTGTTTTTTGCTTATGCTCCATACGTTTGTTACTGTTTATAATACAGATACCCATTAGACCAACGGGATGCAGCTCTCCACGGAGTTCATGAGTGGGAGCAGGCGGTTTCGGTATGCCCGAAACA
>OHAD01003326.1_pt1 | contig 10539 bp, 6 predicted proteins | sample 1577011 | NCBI WGS metagenome assembly OHAD01 (sample SAMEA3541510, study PRJEB24748) | human gut metagenome | biome: human gut; feature: human-associated habitat; material: faeces | place: China | collected 2012
CGCTTCGGCTTCTCATATAAGAGCGCTTATAAAAGAGGGAGGCGAGTGGCAGAAATTTGTTCCATATGATTTTGAGGGCTGTAAGCCGTCCTTTACCCGGCAGGCAGGCAGAGAAATGCTTTTCAAGCTTTGTACTGCTTCAAGAGAAGATTTTCTTGCCCTCCCTGACTGCGACGAACACCTTGCCAACAGATTTATGTCTGTCGTAAGCTCCTGCCCTGAAACTATGGATATCTTTGAACAGCGTATAAAGTCAAAAAATATCACCATGGCAAGAGTAAGAAGAATGGTCCTGCACCTTGTTCTCGGCATCAGAAAGGACGATATCAGACAAGTGCCATACGGCAGGATACTTGCCTTTAACCGCACAGGCACACGCATACTTGCGCAGGCTGAGAACAGAACTCTTGAGTATGATACCTCGCTGAAAAAGCTTGAGGATATCTCCGACTATGCAAAGCGTGTTGCTTTCCTTGAAAAGAACGCAGTAAGGCTTAGAGAAACAGCGGCATATGGCAGATGCGTTTCAAACGAGTATACAAGAAAGATAACCATAACCTGAGATAAACAGGAGGGCGGAAAATGAGAAGAATGAAAGGTGCGGCAGGGCTTTTGACAGCTTTGCTCTTGGCTTTTCAGCTTTCGGCGCAGACTTTTGCACTTGCCAGCGAGGATAACGGCATAAAAGTCGTTCCCGTAAACTTTACCCATAACGGCTATAGCTATGAGATAGAGGGCGTGGCCAAAAGCACAGAGGGTGACTATCAGATAAAGTCCCCTTCAAGACTAGCCGCCCGAAAGCTCCCATCCACCTATGACCCAAGAAGCTCAGGAGAGATCACAACAGTAAAAGATCAGGCTTCAACAGGTGCTTGCTGGGCGTTCTCAGCCCTTGCCTGTGCGGAGCAGGATCTTATCAAAAAGGGGCTTGAAAACCCCTCCGCAGAATTTTCCGTGCCAGCCTTGGTGCTGTCCTCAAATTCAGGCACAGCCACAGGTAAAGACGATTTTTCATCAGGGGGAAACTGGCTCTTTGCGGCCTCCGCCCTTGCAAATGGTCAGGGACTATGCTATGAGGATTACGAGCCGTTTTTAGAATCCGGCACAGAGAATATGATAGTTTCCGAAAATAAGAAAAACGTCAGCGAATACAGGCTGAATTATGTCATGGAGCTTTCAAGCACCACGCAGGTGAAGCGTAAAATAATGGAGCTTGGAGCAGTTTCCGCAAGCTATTTTGCAGAAAATGGCTATATGAATCATAACAATACTGCCTACTATGATCCCGACGCCTCAAAAAACACTATCATAAATCATTCCGTCACAGTGGTGGGCTGGGACGATAATTACAGTAAGGATAATTTCAGATATAAGCCTGCCAATAACGGTGCATGGCTTGTGAAAGGCTCGTGGGGCGCAGATCAGGACAATGACGGCTTCTATTGGGTGTCCTATGACGAAGCAGAGTTCGGACAGTTTTGCTGCTATGACTTTGAAGAAAGCTGTGATAATACATATCATTACAGCAAAATGACAGGCTATGTTGTGAACGCAAGCAATGACGGTTCTGTTTACGGTGCAAATGTTTTCACCGCTAAAGCCGATGAAAAGCTTGATAAAGCAGGCTTTATGTATGTGGGCAAAACGGGCAGTGCGGATTACACCCTAAGCGTCTATACCGACGTTTCCGACAGCGACCCTATAGGCGTACTTGAAACGCAGATAAGCGGCACAGTGTCCGCAAACGGCTTTTATACAGTTGACTTTCCCGAGGATATCCTCCTTGAAGAGGGCGAGAAATATTCCATTTCAGTAAAATTCAGCGGCGACAGCGGCAGGGGATATCTCCTTGCAGAAAGCGACCGAACATCAAAGGCACAGTCAGGGCAAAGCTATGTTTCCCTTAACGGCAAATATTGGTCTGATGTCGGAGCGGACAAGACTGACTCCATAGGAAGCCTTTTTATCTATGCTTATACTGACGATACTGCAAAGCCCGATAAAAGTTCACTTGAAACCACCCTTGCGAAGTACGGCACCCTTGCAGGCTGTGAAAGGGAAGCAAACAATGCCCGAAAGGTGCTTGCAGACGAGAACGCTTCTAAAAATGATATCTCAAACGCACAAAAGCTCCTTATCTCCGCCGCAGAAGAACAGGACGAAGCCCTTGTTATAACCACAGAAGCCCAGTGGGAAAGCTTTGCAAAGCGTGTCAGCAGTGGCGAAAGCTTCGAAGGCAAGCTAGTCACCCTTGAAGGCGACCTTGACTTTGACGGAAAAACTATCTCACCCGTAGGCGATTCTGAAAACCCATTCATGGGCTATTTTGACGGCAACGGACACCTTATAAAAAACGCAGTCATCATGTCCAATGAGTATTCAGGGCTTTTCGCATACATAAAAAACGGTGCAGAGTTAAATAACATCTCTCTGAAAAACTGTATAGTGAAAGGCGATTACGCAGGTGGAATAGTGGGCTTTTATCAAGGAACAGCCATAAAAGCCTGCACCTTTGACGGCTCAGTGTCAGGAGAAGTCTATTCAGGTGGCGTCATAGGAAGACAATCCTGCGGTATCATAACAGAGTGTTCTTCTAACCTCAGGGAAAACAGCTCCGCCCATACGAACGCTTTTATAGGCGGCAGGGATATTGCCGTTTCCGTTGTGAACGCATACGGCTGTTACAGCAATGACAGCGACAGCCTGGTTTCAAGCCTTTCTGCAAAAAATGCACTTTCTCGAGGTGCATATGCAATGAACACCTACGGTGAAAAGTTCAAAGACAGCGCAAAGTGGACAATGGACGGCACTCTTGTGCACCAGACCTCATATAACGAGCAGGCTTCACATAAGATAACATTCTCCGCTGTGGCACAGACCATAGAAGTCTGCACCGACTATGCAGGCAAAGCCGTGTTCCCGAATGTGAACGTTCAGCAGGGCTACACTCTCGGCTGGTATCGTAAAGGTGAACCTGTGAACAGCGACACAGTTTTCACAGAAAACACCACAGTTTTCGCAAAAGTCACCCCAAGTGACAAAGCAAAGATAGATTATATCCTTAACGGTGGCGAAAACAGCCCCCTCAACACTGATGAGCTTGGCGAGGGTGAAACCGCACAGCTTTCCGCCCCCACAAAAGAGGGCGCACAGTTTACAGGCTGGTATGCCGATCCACAGCTTGAGGGCGAGCCTATAACGTCCGTGAGCTTTTCAGACGGCTCAAAGACCCTTTATGCAGGCTGGAAAGCCAATACCTGCAAGGTCGATTTCACCGATATAAACGGCACAGTTTTATCATCTCAAACCGTAGAATACGGCAAAAGTGCCGATCCGCCCAAAGCACCGCCCATAAAGGGCAAACGCTTTACAGGCTGGGATAAAGACTTTTCAAAAGTCACAGCCCATATGACAGTGCAGGCGGTCTATACCGACAGAAAGCTTATAAAAGACTGCGAGATATCAGGCTTTAAAACACATATGACATTCACAGGCTATGAACTTGCTCAAAGCAGTATAACGCTTTCCTATGGCGATACCCCTTTGACGAATAATAAAGACTATACCATTGACTATGCCGATAATATAGCCGCAGGCAAGGGCAAAATGATAATAACAGGCATTGGCGGATACAGTGGCACTATAGCCAAAGCATTCGACATTCTTCCAAAGTCCGCCCACTTGACAAGCGTCTATTATGTTGATACGCTCTCCTACACAGGCAAGCCTATAAGACCTGACGTTATGGTAACGGACGGAGGAGAATTTCTTCTTCCTGAACATGATTATACTGTTTCCTATAGCTCAAATACAAAAATAGGCGTTGGAAAAATGATCATAAGCTTCATGGGCAACTATCAGGGTACGATAACAAAAACTTTTACCATTTATCCTGCAAAACAGGAGATACAATCTCTGCAAACAAGATATAAAGGCTTTTTTATCGACTTTGCTCAGAAAGGTTCAGCCACAGGATATGAATTGCAGTACAGTACACGCTCTGACTTCGCAGGTGCAAAAACCTTGATCATATCCTCAAACAAAACGGATAAAAAGACCGTTTCAAACCTGACGGCAGGGAAGAAATATTATGTAAGAGTGCGTTCGTATACAATAGTCTGCGGCAAGCGTTATAACGGCGCATGGTCTGATACAAAGAGCGTGACCACCGCAAAATATGATATTGCCAAAGCTAAGGTAGCAGGCATAAAAAACAAGTCTTTCACAGGCAGGAACATCACCCAAAGTATAACTGTCACATATTCGGGCAAGACCCTTAAAAACGGCACAGACTATACAGTGAAATATTCCGCCAATAAGAATATAGGCACAGCTAAGGTAACAATAACAGGAAAAGGCTCGTATGGCGGAGTGATAACAAAGTCTTTTATAATAAACCCTGCCAGGCAGACCATACAAAAGCTCATTCCGGTGAAAAAAGGCTTTTATATAGACTATGCACAGAAAGGCTCTGCTACAGGCTATGTGATATCCTATGCTGAAAATATATCTTTCAGCGGTGCAAAGACAGTTAAGGTGACCTCAAATAAGACCGACAAAAAGACCATAACAGATCTTAAAAGCCAAAAGACATATTTTGTCCGTGTGAGAAGCTATACAGCCACAGGTGGCAAGACCTATTTCGGACAGTGGTCTGATATAGCCAAAGTTTATACCAAATAATTATCCATGTTATCGGGAGGGATAGCAATGACCACAAAAACAAAGCTTGTAAAAAGAATATTCTCATCGCTCTTGACAGCCGCACTTGCAGTTCCAATGACGGCTCTCACTGCCCATGCAACAGGGGAGGCTTTCTTCTATCCGCCTAAAAACCCCGTCATGACCGATCAGCAGTTTGAAGTGTCCGTGACATTTTCTGCAGATTCAGAGATAGGAAGCGTTCAGGCAAATATCGCCTATGACGATTCTGTTATAGAATTTGTGTCAAGCGACAACGCCTCAGGCGGCGGAGGAGTTCTTACAGTAAACGGATTTCCTGATACTCCCTCTTCAGAAGTGGATTTCAGTTTTACGTTCAAAGGTCTGTCAGCAGGAAATGCAAATATAAGCCTGCAAAGCTGTCAGATATATTCCCCTGATTCAGAGCTTATCGGCTCGCCTACCGCCTATTGTGTCATAACAGTTGGAAGCGATAAGGTGGAAACCAAGACCGAAACAGAAACCACGACCACCACCGAAAAGACCACCACCACCACTACCACTAAGACCGCTCCTTCAAACGGCATACCCGATAAAGGCGTTCTTACAGCCCTGACAGTGGATAATGGCGAGCTTTCTCCTGCCTTTGCCTATAATGTCTATAACTATACAGTGAACGTTGACAATTCCGTTACCAATGTTGAGATAGAGGGAACAACAGCAAGCCCCTCTGATTACATATGGTATACAGGCACAAGCGAGTGTCAGGTGGGCGAAAATGTTCGTACTATCACCGTCACAGACGTTGACGGCAATGCCGCCACCTATACTGTCACCATAATCAGAGCCGCAGGCGGAGATGAACAGCAGACCTGGACCGCCCAAAAGAAAGACAGCTCCGATACTTCATCTGCCGTGTCCAAAAACGCAAATGTTATGGACCAGTATAAAAAGATGCTCAATACCGCCCTTGCTATCGTCCTTATTGTCCTTGTTATCGCACTTGTCGTAATAATTATCTGGATAAGAGGAAAGATCAAAGGCGGCAAAAAGGATAAATAAGTTCTGTATAAAGAGATGATAAACAGCCAAAAGTGGCGTATCAACGTGCTTTTGGCTGCTTGTGACAGCATTTTTCACTCTGCTTACACGAATACACATTTTTTTTACAAAAATCACACAAAAACAAGTATAATTTCGACACCTGCCAGAGTATAATGTAAACATGCTGATGGTGATTCAGTTTAGAGAGTGGCTCCAATAGGGGCTGCTTTTTTTATGCTCCAAAAACTTTTTTCATGAATTCTTCTGTGGAGATGATCCCGCTGCGATTGTATCTGTAAAGACCAAAAAGGCAGCGCTCATCTTCTTTTTTTATTATATTGATTTTTTCCTCTACTCCAAGACTAGCCTCAAACCCCATGTTCTTTACGAGCCGACTTGCACTTTCGCAGGTTATGCCGAAAGGATAGGTGTAAACGTTTGGCTGAAAACCACAGTGTTCATCGCAAAGCGTTTGTAGCTTCGTGGTGTCCTTAAGAAATATCTTTCGGTAATCCTCGTAGCTTTCCCCCTCCAGCTGACCGACTCCACGCCTGCCTTCAAGATTGTGCATATCGTAAGAGTGATTGCATATCTCCACATGACCGCTGTCACGAAGCACCGAAACGTCCTGCCAGTCAAGATAAGAGTAAGCAGGATCAGGCTCAGCCTCCTCGCAGGCAGCGTCAGTGTAAGCCCCCACAATAGATACAGTGGCTTTCATATCGTATTTTTCAAGAAGCGGCAGAAGATATTCTCTGTAGTTGTAAGTGCCGTCATCAAAGGACAGTATAATAGGCTTCTCAGGCAGTTCGCCCCCACGCTTCACATATCTTATAACGTCATTTACAAAAACAGTAGTGTAGCCGTTCTGCTTTAGATAAAGCAGATCCTTTTCAAGCTCGATAGGCGTTATGACATACTCACCGCTGCGATCTTCGTTTTTTACGATGCTGTGATACATTATGATCGGAAGCTTTATCCCATCTGTTTTTTCTTCTTTTGCAAAGGTCGGCATAACAGCCACCGCCGCCAGCATAGAAAGTATAGCTATAACACAAAGCATCACCCTTTTTCTTATCCTTAGACTTATGTACATATTTTATTTACCCCCTTTTTACCTATTCTTATTCACCTCCATATCATTAATTGCATCATAAATTCACAAAAAATATGCTTGTGGTACTTGAAATAATTGTGCAATTATGATATAATAAACACGTAATATCGCAGTGTTGTGTGCTGCGTTAAAAACAAGTTCATAAGGGGGAACTTTATATGAAAACGTTGCGTTCAAAGCTGCTTTTGGCAATGCTTTCAATCGCACTTATCATCACGGTGCTGCTCAGCTTGGTTTCCGTGTATTTTATAAACGTTTCTGCAAAGGATACGCTCAAAAGCACCGCTGAACCACTGGCTGTTCAGGCGGCTAAGAATTTTGACTCGACGATCAGCTCTTATACGAATAATATAGTTTCGACCGTAAAGTCTGATTCTTTTTTAGGGGCAAAAACTGACGCTGACAGACTAAAGGCGGTAAAAAGTGGCTTTGCAGACAACACAGGCTTCTATCTGAATTTTACAGTTTATGACGGCAATGGCATTGTGCTTGCAACAGATAATGAAATGGTATCGTCATCAGTTGAAAAGGAGCACATCATAAGCGCTTGCGAAAGAAGCTCGGCTTATATAACCGATATATATACCTTTGGCGGTAAGAATTATTTTTCTATACTTGCTTCAACAAAGTCTGGCAACACAGAACAAAAAGTCGCTTGTATTACCATTCAGAGCGATATGCTTATCAATGCTCTTAATGAATATACCTTCGGAAAATCCGGCTATGTTTATCTTGTTGGTAAAGACGGAGAGATCCTTCTTCATAAGGATACCGATCAGATAGGTAAAAATGCCCTTGAGATCGGTAAGAAAGATGAAGAATATACGGAAGTGACAAATGCCGTTGAGAAAATACTTGCAAATAACAGCGGTACAACAGAGTATAAATTTAAGGATAACAATTATATCGTGGGCTATTATGGTTCGTCATATTTTGACGGTACTGTCGTCATGGTTACAAATGTTGCCGACTTCACCACTGCAAGCTCCAGCGCACTTACTAATATCATTGTAATGGGCGTTGTGCTTATGTGCCTGACGGTGCTGTTCTCTCTGCTTTTTGCAAAGAGGATAACAAAGCCTATCATTTCTACCACAAACAGACTTCGTTCTCTCGCACAGGGCAACCTTACCGACCCTGTTGACGTGTGGTATTCAAAGGACGAGCTTGGCGTCCTTTCAAACTCTCTGGAAGAAACTATCGTCTGCCTCAGACAGTATATCAACCTTATTACAGTGGCTCTTACCCAGATATCCGAGGGTAATCTTTGCCACAGAATGGAAGGCACTTTCAAGGGCGACTTCTATAAGATAAAGAGTACGTTTAACGAGATACTCGACTCACTGTCTGATACCTTTGCTTCTATCAATATGTCAGCTGAGCAGGTGAACTCAGGAGCGGTTCAGGTGTCAAATATCGCACAGTCTGTATCACAGGGTTCTACACAGCAGGCTTCCGCGATCGAGGAGCTTTCCGCTACCCTCAGTGATGTTTCAAAGCAGATAACTCAAAACTCTGAGGACTCTAAGAACGCTTATAATATCGTACTTAAGAATACCGAAGCCGTTGACAATTGCAACAGCGATATGGGCAACATGGTAAATGCCATGAATGCTATCCATACAGCTTCCGATGAGATCTCAAAGATAATCAAGGTCATTGACGAGATCGCATTCCAAACAAATATCCTTGCCCTTAACGCCGCCGTAGAGGCCGCAAGAGAGGGTTCAAAGGGCTTTGGCGTGGTAGCAGACGAGGTAAGACGTCTGGCATCAAGATCAGCCGAAGCCGCAAAGCAGACCGCTTCACTTATCGAAAACCAGTCTGCCGCTGTTTCAAAGGGCTCTAAGATAGCCGAAGAAACCGCTGATTCACTGAACAATATCGTAAGTAATTCAAATACTATGAGGGATCTCGTAAAGAACATTTCAGACGCTTCTGAGGCACAGGCAGAAGCTATCGTTCAGGTAAATACGGGAGTAGACCAGATATCAGCCGTTGTATCGGCCAATACCTCGACTGCAGTCGGTTCAGCTTCCGCAAGCGAAGAGCTTTCAAGCCAGTCGCTTATACTAAAGAATATGATAGCACGTTTCAAACTTAGCGAGAACAGTGAAAAGGATAAGAAAGAGCATCAGACTTCAAGGTTCACATATATTGACGATGAGCCGGAAAGCGAGGCCACCCCTGAGGAAACTCAGCAGGATATCACTCCTTCCGACGAAGCCGATATAGAAGATTTCAGCACAAGCGATAAGTATTGATATCGTTGATAATGATAGAATTTCATTGAAAGGACTTGGTAAAATGAAGAAAAGAATAGGCATACTCACAAGCGGAGGAGATTGTCCGGGACTTAACGCAACTATCAGAGGCGTTGCAAAGGCTTGCTATGAAAAGTTCGGTGAAGACGTCCAGATAGTAGGTATCGAGGACGGCTATTACGGACTTATCAATAATATGTGCAAAGAAATGAAACAGTCTGACTTTTCTGGTATCCTTACCACAGGCGGAACTATTTTCGGCACAAAGAGAACGCCTTTCAAGAAAATGCAGGTCATCGAAGAAGATAACGTGGATAAAGTAAAGGCTATGAAAGAAACCTATAAAAAGCAGAAGCTCGACTGCCTGCTTACCTTGGGCGGCAACGGCACTCATAAGACCGCTAACCTCCTTTCAACCGAGGGACTTAACGTTATCGGCCTGCCAAAAACTATCGACAACGATATCTGGGGTACAAGCGTAACATTCGGCTTCCATACCGCTGTTGACACAGCCACAGACGTTATCGACAGACTTCATTCTACAGCCAATTCCCACGGAAGAATACTCGTTGCAGAAATAATGGGCAATAAAGCCGGCTGGCTCACCCTCTATTCAGGTATCGCAGGCGGTGCAGATATGATAGTCATTCCTGAAATACCATATGATATCGAAAAGCTTGCCGCTGCCTGTGAAAAGAGAGAATCAAAGGGATTTTCTATCCTTGCCGTAGCTGAGGGTGCTTTTGATAAAGAAGAGGCAAAGCTTAAAAAGAAGGAAAGAGCAAGACTCCGTGCAGAGCAGGGTCTTACAACTGCTACCCCTAGAATTGCAAAGCAGATAGAAGAGCTTACAGGCAGAGAAACAAGAGTTTGCGTTCCTGGTCATATGCTCAGAGGCGGCAGTCCGTCGGCTTATGACAGAGTGCTTGCCACAAAGTTCGGCGTCCATGCCGCAGAGCTTATCGCAGCCGATAAATACGGCTATGCAGTGGCAATGATAAATGAAGTTGTGTCAGAAAACCCACTTTCAGAAGTCGCAGGCAAAACAAAATTCGTCCCTGCCGACCACCAGCTCGTTAAGACCGCAAAGGCTCTGGGCGTCGCTTTCGGCGACTAAATATTCGTAAACAGGCGGCGCAGTGTATGCTGTGCCGCTTTTTATGTTTGTTTCCGTAGCGGCGATCTGAGGTCGCCCACCTGATTTCCGACAAATCATATGCTTGCCACAAAACCTATAACATAAGAAAAGCTCCGCCTTTCCTGCGGAGCTTTTCTTATATCTATCTTAGCCGATAAGCCAGTCATACATTTCCTGATATTTGTTAGCAGAAGCCTGCCATGAGAAATCCTGTGCCATTGCAGATTTGATAAGTCCGTTCCACTCGTCACGTCTGTCATCAAATATGTACTTTGCGAACATAACAGTGTTGTACATCTCGTGTGCATTGTAGT
>OHAD01003327.1_pt1 | contig 10537 bp, 7 predicted proteins | sample 1577011 | NCBI WGS metagenome assembly OHAD01 (sample SAMEA3541510, study PRJEB24748) | human gut metagenome | biome: human gut; feature: human-associated habitat; material: faeces | place: China | collected 2012
CGGCGCGGCATTCCACCACGCAGCCCGGGAACACGGAGTTCGGGATCATGACGAGCGCGTCGAGCGGATCGCCATCCTCGCCCAGAGTGCCGTCGATGTAGCCATAGTCATCCGGGTAACCCATGGAAGTGAACAGGGTGCGGTCCAGGAACACGCGGCCGGTCTCGTGGTCCACTTCGTACTTGTTCTTGGAGCCGCGCGGAATTTCCACCACGACGTTGAAGGTTTCTGCCATGTCATTTCTCCTTGAGATTGGGCAGTTTGCATTATCAGTAACCACAATACCGCTTTCCACCGAAGTGGAACCGGTATTGTGGTATGAATCGAAACGAATTTCTAGTCGAGCTGACCGAGATTAATCAGATCGATTGAGACTCAATCAGTCTTCGACTACGGTGAGCACGTGTGCCACGTCGGCCCAAGGGGCGAGCGAAACGTAGTTGTCGTAACCCCATTCGAAGTCGCGGCCGGTCAGCTCATCATGCACCTTGAGCGGCTTGTCGGTGGCGAAACCGAAGTCGCCAAGCTCGATGTGCACAATGGACTGGTGCGCGTTGTGTCCGTCGAGGTTCACGATCACGATCATCGTATCTGCCTTGCCGGTACCGGTCAGTTCGGCCGGAGTCTGACGCAGGAATGCGATCACGCCCGCGTCGTCGCTCGGCAGAATGTGCAGGTTGTGGTAGCTGCGGCAAGCCGGGTGAGTGTCACGGATCTTGTTGAGCGAGGTCAGCAGTTCGGCGATGCCGTACTTTTCGGTGCTGTCCCAATCGCGCACCTTGACTTCGTACTTCTCGTTGTCGATCTGCTCTTCGAAGCCCGGACGCTGCTTGTTCTCGATCAGCTCATAGCCGTTGTAAATACCCCAGCTCGGGCTGCCCATAGCGGCGAGCACCGCACGCACCGCATGGCCGGCAATGCCGTTGTCGCGCACGTAGGCGGTGAGAATATCCGGAGTGGTGGGCCAGAACGTGTTGTGCTGGTAGAAGCCGCCATTGCCGTTGGTCTCTTCGAGGTACTCTTCGAGCTCTTCCTTGGTGTTACGCCACGGGAAGTAGCAGTGCGACTGCGTGAAGCCCACATAGCTCAGCGCGCGCATCATGCCCGGGCGGGTGAACGCCTCGGCAAGGAACAGCACTTCCGGATGCTTCTTCGTAACGGCGGCAATCACATCCTGCCAGAAACGCACCGGCTTGGTGTGAGGATTGTCAACGCGGAAGATCGTCACACCCGCCTTGACCCACAGATCCATAATGCGTTCGACTTCCTTTTCGATGCCTTCCATGTCGGCATTGAAGTCGATCGGGTAAATGTCCTGATACTTCTTCGGTGGATTCTCTGCGAATGCGATGGTGCCGTCCGGCTTGGTGCGGAACCAGTTCGGATGCGCCTTGACCCACGGATGGTCAGGCGAGCACTGCAAAGCGAAATCAAGCGCGATTTCCAAGCCCAGCTCGTGGGCGCGCTCGCAGAATGCTTTGAAATCGTCCATGGTGCCAAGCTGCGGGTCAACGGTGTCGTGGCCACCCAGTTCGGAGCCGATGCCGAACGGGGAGCCCGGATCGTTCGGGCCGGCTACCAGGGAATTGTTGCGTCCCTTGCGGTTGGTCACGCCAATCGGGAAGATCGGCGGCAAATACACAATGTTGAAGCCTTCGGCTGCGGCGCGTTCCAAGCCGGCGATCGACGTCTTGAGGTTGCCGGGAACGATCTTGCCGTCTTCACCGTAGTAGGCTCCTTCGGAACGTGGGAAGAACTGATACCAGGAGGCGAAGCTGGACTTCGGGCGTTCCACACGGAAACGCTGCGGATTCGACTCGGACAGGCCGTCGCGCAACGGGTTGGTTTCGTGCAGCTGCTCGATGTCGCTGCTCTGGACTGCGGCGAGACGCTCTTCGGCGCTCAGCGACTTGTTTTCCATGGTCTTGGCGGCGTCGCGCAGCACCTTCTTGTCGGCTGCGGAAAGCTTGGAATCCTTCGCGTCAGCCCAACGTGCGAGCAGCTGTGCGCCGGATTCCAGCGCATTCTCCACGTCGTCATTCACTTCAACCTTGATGGCGGCGTCGTGCAGCCAGGACTGGTAGGTGTCTTCCCAGCCTTCGACCACGATCTGCCATTCGCCCAGCTGACGCTTGACGGCGGCATAATCGGCATCCCACGGCTTCAGATCGCTGTGTTCGCCGATCTTGACCATGGCTTCCCAGCGGTCGAGGCCCGGATTGGTGCAGGTCATGGCGAAACGTTCAACCTCGCGGCCGCGTGCGTTACGCACGGACACGGTCGCTCCTGCCTTGGTGCGGCCTTCGATGAACACTTGGGCGGTGACGTTGAATGCTTCGCCGAGCTCCACGCGTGCCGGGAACAGGCCGTTCTCAACGTTCGGGGTGATGTCGAGCACGTTCACGCGGCCGAACTGTTCGGGGCTGGTGCGTTCGATGACGGGGGCTGGGGCTTCGCCGACCGTTTGCGGTGCGGCGGCCTTCGCTTTGGTGGTGCGCTTGCGAGCGGTGGATGCCGTGGACTTTTTGGCTGCGGCGGTGCGCTTGCTAGGCGTCTGAGACGTTGCCGATGCCGTTTTGGCGGCCGCGCTTTTGGCGGTCGTCTTCTTGACGGCTGGTTGCTTGGTTGCGGTGGTGCGCGGTTCCGCGCTCTTATCTTCTTCTGCCATACCGCCGATTATAGAGGAGAAAAGGTGGATTTGGGTGAACTATCTTCCGACCAGCGATTTCCACCCTTTGTGGATAACTTGTTTACCTACGATTGGTAAAACGTTTTTTGTGGATAAGTTACGTTTGCTGACAAGCGAAGTTGTCCACAAAAACGGCAAAAAGAACGTCCTCCGACCACAACCCTTAAAAAAGGCCATGTGGCAATCGCAAGTATGCAAGCCTGTTGAATTACGACAACAACGATGTGCATATCGAAAGGACGATGCGATGAATGCGATGAAACGACATACGCTTGCGATTCTGGCCGCGGTATTGGCGGCCTGCATCATAATCGTGGGAATGACCTGCCCGGCCGCGCTGGCCGCCGAACAGCTGCTGCGCGCGAACGGCAAGCATTACAACTATTTTCTCGATGGAAAACCGTATGTGATCGGGGTGAACGCGGAATCGAGATCGGGCAAATTCTATTATTGCCGGCAAATCGAAAGCATGACCGACTATAAGGTCACCGAAACCACCACCGTGGAAAATACGGAAGCGGCGCGGCGCCTCGCATGGCTGCTGTCCGAATATCAACATGACGGGGAACCGGTGCTCACGTATGCGGCGATCGGCGTGCTGGTGCACCGCAACTATGACGACCAAAAGGTGTGGGTCAGGCATGAGCAATACCTCTTCTCGGTGATGGACGGGCTGGAAAGCAAGGTCAACGAGCTTTGGGAGGAGGCCGCGAACAAGCTGCCGGTTTCTTCGAGGGTGACGCGTGATGATCGGCAGGGATTGCGGTCCGGAAGCCTGTTCGTGCAGTTGCTGGATTCGAGTGGACAGCCGATCGAGGGCGTATTCACGGCGACGATCGAAGGTCCGGCCGTGTTCGACGAGGACGACGAGCCCACGGCAGTCGGCTGGGCCGAACTGGAGGGAACCACCGTGTATTGGCATGCAACGGGTGCCGGCGAGGTCAATATCAAGGTCGGATACCAGTCCGTGGGATTGGATGAGGCCGTCACCGCGCAGAAAATGATGGTGCTGAACGATGTGGTGGAACGTGAGGATAGCCTGCTGACGTTCAATGTCGACAACCTTTATGCCCCCGAGCAGGAAATGCCGCAGACAGGAAGTCCGATGGGGCTGGTGTTGGGTTTGGCGGCTGCCGTGATGTGCTGCGGGGCGTTCATGCTGTATGCGGTACGGCGACGATGATATGCGGCGATGATGTCGTCTCGCGGAGGTGATGCTTCTCGATGAGAGTTGCGATATTTCAGCTGCAATATATTCCGCATGTGCGTGAGAATACGGCTATATCATGCTGAAAACGTTGAAATTAAGCCGCAGACGAACATATTTTTCTGCTGACGAACTCCCATTTTCACGTATCTACAATCATGGCGTCGTCGATACGAATGGAGGTTGCGATGACAGAAGAACATGCAGATGAAACGATGGTCGCGAGCATGCGTGCGGATGCCGAACGGCAGGGAGCCGATGATCGGAAGGTTACCGATGCGCCGCATTATCTGGCGCGGGTGCTGATGGCCAACGGCATACGAAACATGTATGGCGTGGTCGGCATTCCCGTCACCGATTTCGCGCGCATCGCGCAGGGCATGGGTATGCGATTCGTGGGCATGCGCCATGAGGAGGACGCTGTGAACGCGGCCGCGGCCGACGGATTCATCACCGGTCGGCCGGCTGTCACGTTGACGGTATCCGCTCCGGGATTCCTCAACGGTCTACCGGCACTGCTGGAAGCCACGGTGAACGGCTATCCGGTCATCATGATCGGCGGCTCCTCAACCCGCCATGTGGTCGACCTTGAGGAAGGCGAATACGAAGGCCTCGACCAGATGAACTACGCCAAGCAGTTCTGCAAGGCTTCGCTGCGCATCGACCGCATCGAAGATATTCCGCTCGCGGTGGCCCGTGCCATGCATATCGCCTCTTCAGGACGCCCAGGCGCGGTGTACATCGATTTCCCCGATGACACCGTGGCACAGACCCTGAGCCAAAGCGAAGCCGACCGCCTGATGTGGACGGCAACCGACCCGGCCCCTGCCATGGTGCCGGCACGCAAATCCATCGACGCGGCGCTCGCATTGCTGCGGCAGGCCGAACGTCCGCTCATGGTGATCGGCAAAGGCGCCGCAATCGCCCGCGCCGAAGAGGAAATCCGCGAATTCGTCAAGAAAACGGATATTCCATTCCAGCCAATGTCCATGGCCAAAGGCGTAGTGCCCGATACCGACCCACACAGCACGGCAAGCTGCCGTTCCACCGCGCTACGCAACGCCGACGTGGTATTGCTGGTCGGCGCGCGACTCAACTGGATGCTGTCGTTCGGCCAGGGCAAAACGTGGAACGAACATGTGAAATTCATCCAAATCGACATCAATCCGGAAGAAATCGAAAACACGCGCAGTATCGACGTACCAATCGTGGGGGATATTCGTTCCGCCATGACGCTGCTCAACGGATCTCTGGAAGAATACCCGTTCAAAGCTGACGAAACCTGGCTGAACATGCTGAAGGAAGCCAGCGCGAAAAACGTGGCGAAATTTGAAACCCGCGAACAATCCGATCAGCTGCCCATGAGCCATTTCAACGCCTTGGGAGCCATCAAAAAGGTGTACAACAAACACCATGAAGATCTCATTCTCACCAATGAGGGAGCCAATTCGCTCGATGATTGCCGCAACATCATCGACATGCTCGAACCGCGCCATCGTTTGGACTGCGGCACGTGGGGTGTGATGGGCTGCGGCACCGGCTATGCGATTGGCGCGGCGCTTTCCACTGGCAAGAAAGTGCTGTACATCGGCGGCGATTCCGCATTCGGCTTCGATGGTATGGAAGTGGAGGTGGCCTGCCGCTACCAGCTGCCCATCACCTTCGTGGTGCTCAACAACGGCGGTATCTACCGCGGCGACTTCGAAAACCTTGGAGCGGACGGTGATCCGTCGCCGCTGACGCTTACCTACAACGCGCATTACGAGAAGGTCCTCGAAGCGTTCGGGGGTAAAGGTTACTATGCCACCACTCCGGAAGAAGTCGAACGCATGGTCGGCGAGGCGGTCGAATCAGGCAAGCCAAGCTTCGTGCATGTGCAGATCGCGCAGTATGCGGGCAAGGAATCCGGCAATATCGGAGCGTTGAATCCGAAGCCGGTGGTCGGAGCCCTCGTTGATTCCGAAGTCACCATGTACGACTACGCGACCGGCGCTCGCATGTAGCGCATCGGCTGTCGGTATGACATGTGGGCGTGCGAACGGTGGAATGCGTGCGCCCACTTTTTCTGCCTGAAAACCAATGATCCGATCAACGTATCTGCAATATCCGCAATATCAGCAATCAAACAATATTGCAGAAGATTGCAGATAGAAAAAATATAAAGAAAGAACGACAGTGATAAACATACTTGTTGACGACATCGTGCCAATTATTGTCATTATGGCATTAGGGTATATTTGTGGAAAATTCAGTTATTTTGATGACGATCAGCGGCAGGGACTTAATAAACTTGTGTTGAATATCGCGCTTCCTGCGGCGTTATTTGTGTCCATCATCAAATCGACCCGTGCAATGCTTGCGAAAGACGCAACATTGACCGCCATCAGTTTCATCGGCGTCATCGTCATGTTTATGGTGAGCTATTATCTGTGCCGGTTGGGGTTAAGGGTCAAAATGTGTGTCTGGCTCGGCGTGTCGCGGGGGTTAGATTTGGCCTTTTTGAATGCCGATTGAGTGGGTGTAGTCGGTGTCGATAGCGTTGTCGTAGAGGGCTGGGCGTCCTGTTTCGTGGTCGGCTTGGTTCTCGGTTTGGGTCAGGGTGGATACTTTGGCGAGTTGGCCCTGGCCCCAGTCGGACTGCCTGGCGATTCGTACTGGATCGTCAGGCAGTTCCGTTTTTAAGTAGAGCCACCAATCCAGCATGCGGCGTTGTCGTTCGCCTGATCTGCCGCGGTGGGTTCTGGCGAGCAGTTTGAGCTGGGCGTTGATGCCGCCTTCTAAGCTGTTGGTGGTGGATTTGATCCGCTCGGGCGCAAGGACTCCTGCTGGCGGGTTGAGGTAGACAAACAGCATCTCGGACCGCCAAAGATGGTTGAGGCTGTTGTAGGCCTTGCGCACGTTGTGGTGGGTCCACACGCGGGTCCATGCACCTGTTTTGGGGTCTTTGATCATGGTTTTCTCGTTCATCCATTCCCGGTAGATCGTTGAAAACTCGTGCAGTTGCACACCCCACGCGGCGGCTTCATCCAGTGTGGTGATCCGGGTCAGTTTCAGCGCAAGTCGGTAGATGGTGCGCCCGGCATCGGTGCGTGGGTTGGTGGTGGTGTAGCGGCGGACCACGCGTTGGGCGTGGATGAGGCAGCGTTGAATTTTCGTAGTCGGCCAGCACTTTTTGATTGCGCTGTATGCGCCTTGGCCGCCGTCGATGACGGCGATGAGTGGGGCTTCGATGCGTTCAAGCAGCAGTTGGTAGTCGCGGGTGGTTTCGTGTTTGCACCAGTGCCAGGCGATCACGTGGTCGATGGTCGCCGCGACGATCAGGCAGCCACCGGCGGTGTAGGTGCCATCGAGAAATACCTGGTCGTAGATCCGCTTGTGGTGGCCGGCGGTGGGGTCAGGCACATCAACGAGCCAGCACCACTTGAAGCGCCGCTTCATGGTGGCGCGGCTAACACCGTTTCGTTTGGCTAGGTCGTCGAGTGATATTGCGGTGGTGCAATGCTCGATGAACTGGGTGAACACTGCCGCGTTGGTGATGTCGTTTCGACGTTTGACGCTGGAGGCGCCGCATTGTTTGCAGCGCCATCTGGTGGTGCCTTTGCTGGTGGTGCCGTTGCGTTTCATTTCACCGCCGCAGTGGCAGCGTGGTTGGTTCTTCGACATTGCGACACCACACCACGCCGCGCATAGCACATCACGGCTGCCACACCGAGGATTTCCCGTCGGGGGCTAGATATATGCTTCCGGAGCATATACTTTCCGGAAACCTACAGGTCAATCCGTGAAAATCCGCGATTCCGGACACACTTTTTGACCCTTAACCCGCCGGTTGCTGTTCCACCGCAGCATTCAGGAGGCGGCCGTCTGTGCTCTGATCGCAGGATCTCCGACGATTGGTTTCCTTGGATTCGCTGTGCTTGATCCGATTTACGGCAACACCGTCAGCACGAATCTCGTCATAGCCATTATTTCCATCGTGGTCAACGTGGTGACCATTCCGATCGGCATGTATCTGATCAACCTCGGCCAGGCCAAAGACCGAGCGAAGCTTAGCGTGCAGGCCGAAAACGCGGTCAATGCAAAGGCCAATGCAAAAGGCGATATCACGCTTGACCCGGCGCGAGATGCCGCAACCGACAAAACCGCCGAACTTATGGTGCATGGCACGTCGAATACGGGAAAGAACCGCAACGGCAATCTGCAGGCGTTGCTCGACGCACTGAAGCAACCGATCTGCTGGGCGTCGTTATTGGCCATTTTCCTAGTGTTGGTGGGCATTCATGTGCCAAGCCAGGTGGCGCCGACCTTCGATCTGATCGCCAAAGCGAATTCCGGTGTGGCCGTGCTTTCCGCGGGCCTCGCGCTTTCCACGGTGAAATTCTCGCTCGGTTGGGAAACCATCTGGAACACGTTCTTCCGCCTGATTCTGACGCCTGCAGTGTTCCTTGGCGTGGCGCTGTTGTGTGGCATGGGCGGTGACATGAACAAGATTTCGATGCTGGTGATGGCGGTCGCGTTGCCGCCGGCGTTCTCAGGCATCATTATTTCCAGCCGTTACAACATTTATGTAAAAGAAGGCGCCTCGACCACGGCCGTCGCCACGGTGGCATTCGCGGCCACCTGTCTGCTGTGGATCTGGCTCGTCCCCTTCTGCGTGGGCTGATTCAGTATCCTCACTGTAGCTCACGAAGCGCATATAGTAACGGAACGTTGAAATTCCAACGTTCCGTTACTGCATGCGCTTTTTGTGACGGTAAACCGTGAGACGTAAGACATGGGATTGTGTGCGGAAGTGCGGGGCGTGGACTGCAATGGATGTGACGCATAACAAATAAGGGCGAATCTTGTGATCCGCCCTTATTCGTGCGCCAGTGCGCGCTAACTTGCGTTACTTCAAATCAGCCTGCACACCATCGTTACCGCCGATCACACCGGAATCACGCAGCGAAGCGATCTGATCGTCGTCATATCCCAACGCATGCAGAATCTCACGGTTATGCTCGCCCAGCTTCGGCGCACGCTGGTAATCCGGCACGAAATTACTCATCGTAAACGGCGTGCCGATCGTCTTGAAATCGCCGCGCGCATCCTGCTGGTCAATGGTCACAATCGTGCCATCCCCATTCAAATCAGGATCGTTCTCCAACTCATACCAATCCAGCACCGGGCCGACCGGCACGCCCTTCGCACCCAATTCCTTGGTCAGCGTGTACTTGTCGAACTGCATGGTGTACGCCTCAACACGCTGGTACACCTCGGTTTTATGCTCGTCACGCGCATTGGCGGTATTGAAACGCGGGTCGGTCAGCCAATCCTCGAATCCCATCGCATGGCAGAAATTCTCGAAGCCCTTCTTGGACTGTTGAACCACTATATATACGTAAGCGTTCGGGTCATGCTCCCAGCCTTTCGCGCGGTAGCACCAGCCAAGCACCAAACCACCCTCCGCATTCGCTGCGCGCGGAATGGCTTTGCCTTGCTTGCCCCACTCATAATTCGGGTAGCAGTCATAGTAGGAAAGCTTGCCCAAACGGTCGAGAATCAACTGGTCGCGCAGCTTGACACGGCACAAGTTCAGCACCGCATTCTGCATCGACTGGTACACATAGCAACCCTCACCGGTATGCTCGCGCTGCAACAGCGCCGAAAGAATGGCGATCAGCAGATGCATTCCGCTGTTGGAATCGCCCAATGCGGCGCCGGACTGCGTGGGCACATTGCGCTCGCCGTCATACCAGCCGGTGGTGGAAGCGGCACCGCCCGCGGACTGCGCGACCGGCTCGAACGCCTTGACATGCTCGAACCGGCTGCCCTTGTTGAAGCCCTTCAGCGACGCCATGATCAGACGCGGATTGATCGCATGTACGTCATTCCATCCGAAACCAAGCTTTTCCACGTCTCCCGGGCCGATATTCTCTACGAACACGTCGGCTTTCTTCAGGAGTTCGGCGAGGATTTTCTTGCCTTCCGGATCTCTCATGTTCAGCGTGATGGATTTCTTGTTGGCATTGAGCTGAAGGAAGTACAGGGAGTACGAGCCATCCACGTCGTTCATTTCATTACGTGTCGGATCTCCGCCCTGCACCTTCTCCACCTTGATGACGTCGGCGCCCATCCATGCGAGCATCTGCGTGCACGACGGGCCGGACTGCACCTGCGTCCAGTCAATCACGGTGATGCCTTTCAGCGGCGCGGTGTCCTGCGTTGCCTTTGTTGCCGTATCGTGCGTTGCGCTGTCTTGCATTGTGGTGTCCTGCGTCGCGTTGTGCGCGTTCGCTTGATTCATATAATGCATTGCCTTGTTCTCCTTATATCTGGTGATATGTGGTTGGCGAGGTCAACGTAGCGCGTGCAACCTTGGAGAACGTTGGATTTTCAGCCTTGAGCGGCAATCTTCGCTTTCGGCACATGCGATTGGCGGATCCGGCGCATTTTCTCCATACTTTCGGCACATGCGATTGATGAACTCGGCTGATATACCCGGTTTTTGTCGGATTTTGTCCAGATTTTGTCCGGAAATTGGTTTTGGTGAGATTTGACGGAAAACAAAAAAGCTAGGAATTGTTGCAATTCCTAGCTTTCATCAGTAGCGGGGCATGGATTTGAACCATGGACCTCTGGGTTATGAGCCCAGCGAGCTA
>OHAD01003332.1_pt1 | contig 10530 bp, 6 predicted proteins | sample 1577011 | NCBI WGS metagenome assembly OHAD01 (sample SAMEA3541510, study PRJEB24748) | human gut metagenome | biome: human gut; feature: human-associated habitat; material: faeces | place: China | collected 2012
TTGCAACAAACGGAGGTATTGTCAGCACAATTTCCGGATGGTTCGGAGGGGGCAACATTGACCTTCTTGGTAATCCGAAATTAGCATTGATCACAGTTATTCTTATCATTGCATGGCAGTTTACACCATTCTACATGGTTTACTTTATGGCTGGTTATACAAACATCCCATATGATGTATTTGAAGCAGCAAGAATTGATGGTGCTACAAGAGGACAGTATTTCTGGAAGATTGCACTTCCACTTCTTATTCCGTCAATTAAGAGTGCAGCTATCCTTTCAATGGTTGGATCTCTGAAATACTTCGATCTGATCTATGTTATGACAGGCGGCGGTCCTGGTACATCTACAGAGCTGATGGCAACCTATATGTACAAAGAATCATTCAAGAACTTTAACATGGGTTATGGTTCAGCCATTGCAGGAGGTATGTTTATCCTGATTACAATGGTATCTATGATTACTATGAAACTTATAAATGGAAAACAGGAGGATTAAGGGATGGACAGCTATAAGAAAAGTAGAAGAAAAAGCATCATAGCCTGGGTCATTGCTTTTGTTCTTGCTATCGGTGCAGCAATTGTATCATTTACACCTTTTATATTCATGGTGCTGAACTCATTCAAAGAGAAATTTGAGATGCTTACCAAGGGTGTATTCCAGCTTCCTGATCAACTGAACTGGTCCAATTACACTGAGGTACTTACAGGAGGGTTTGCAAATTACTTCAAGAACAGTGTGATCGTTCTTGCAATCTCTCTGATCCTGCTGCTGTTTATTTCAGCATGCGCTTCTTATCCTCTGGCAAGATTTAAGTTTAAAATGGCACAGCCGATTTATGCGATCATTGTAGCCTGTATGTCTATTCCTGTACATATTACATTGATCCCTGTATTCAAAATGTCAAAGTCAACAGGACTTTATGATACAATCTGGTCACTGGTCGGACCGTATGTCGCATTCGCAGTTCCGATTTCCGTATTTATCCTGACCAGCTTTATGAAAGAGATTCCGAGAGAAATCGAAGAATCTGCTGAAATTGACGGATGTGGAAAGATTCAGATGTTCTTCTCCATGATCCTGCCGCTTTCCAAACCCGGAATGGCGACACTGGCAATTTACAATGGTGTAAATATGTGGAATGAATTCTCATTTGTAAATACACTGACACAGTCTGCCCAGAATCGTACCCTGCCGTTGGCAATCTGGGAATTTCAGGGACAGTATTCTATGAATACACCAATGATCATGGCGGTTCTTACATTAACACTTTTACCAATGGTTATCATGTTCATTATTTTCCAGGATAAACTGGTAAAAGGTATGACAGCAGGTGCTGTAAAGGGTTGATTCTTTCTGCAGAATCTGTTGTGTCCATTTACCATTGAACATGGTATGATATTGGGGGGATAAAATTCCCCCTGATCATGTATACGGGTATATGTGAAATTATGTGACAGATGAGGAAAGACAACATGAACAAATGGAAAACAAAATTCAGCCACTGGAAATTTGATAAAAAAATACTTTTACTTGTGACCGTCAGTATTCTTATTGTAACGCTGACGGTTGCAGGTGTTTCTCTGACTTTTTCTATGGCATCGATGAAAGAGCAGTCTGTAGAACTTCTGCAGATGCAGAATAATACAGTTGCGGAATCTTTTAAGGGATCAATGGATTCATATAAAGAAATCGTATGGGGTACGATCATGGATGATTCTGTGCAGAATTACTGCAGGCAGGTGCAGAAAAATGAGCTGAAGACAGCAGACATTGATGCAGTTTACAGCAAGCTGGAGAATCTGAATAATATGTATGAGAGTCTGAACTTTGCTGCCATTGTCAGTTCGGATTATAAAAGTTACTACTACAGAGGAAAGGGGGCTTTATCAGTTACGCAGTTTGAAGAGGTGTATCCCCAGGCATATGAGAGAAGCAAATATGCGCAGAAAGGAACGCTGAAAGTTGCCTATAATAACGATTATTATAAAGGGAACAGATATACATTGAGTCTGTATTATCCATTATATGATACCAGAAAAGTATCTGATGCAAGAGGGCTTCTGTGCATGAATTTCGATGATCCGGCAGTACAGAGGATGCTGGCTGTAGGAGATTCTTCAGCAGAAACAAGAGTAGTTGACACAGGTGGAATGATACTGCTTTCGAATGATAAAGAGGAGACAGGCCGTTACGTAAATTATATAGATGAGATGGAAAAAGGGATACAGATATTTACAAAGAATGGGAATATGTATGTATGCCAGAAGATTAAGAACTGGAATTATTATGTAGTCAGTTCGATTTCTTTTTATAAACTGATGGAATCAGGATTCCATATAATGGTTGTTGTGATTCTGGTTCTGATCATAGTGCTGATCATAGTAAGCATTATTATAAGAGCACTGGTCAGGAAAATGTATCAGCCCCTTAATAAGGTAGTATCTAAGATGGATTATGTTGCAACAGGTTCCCTGAGAACAAGAATCAATGTTGACAATATGGGCGAGGATTTTGCCAAGCTTGCAATTGGTTTTAACTCTATGATGGATGAAATCGAGGTGTTGATGGAACAGGTAAAACTGGAACAGCATCAGCTGGAGCAGATCCGTTTTAATGCCCTTCAGTCGCAGATCCAGCCACATTTTCTTTATAATACACTGGAATGTATCCACTGGCAGGCGATTGCCGAAGGAAATAAAGAGATTTCTACAATGGTAAAGGCGCTGGCGAAATATTACAGGATCTGTCTCAGCAAAGGACATGACGTGATCACGATCAGAGAAGAAGTAGAGCATATCAGGAATTATATGATTATCCAGAACATGAGATACGACAACATTATCAGAAGTGAGATTGTTGTAGAATCTCAGGTGGAAGAAAGCCTGATACCGAAGCTGACCCTGCAGCCACTGGTAGAGAATTCCATTTATCATGGAATGAAAGTAAAAGAGGGAAAAACAGGTACACTTTATCTTACAGCATATAAAAATGAGGATGAAGTTATCATAAAGGTATCAGATACAGGCACAGGAATGAGTCAGGAACAGATAGATGAAATGAATGAACAGCTCTCCAGATACGAGGATTCCTTTGGATATGGAGTGCGAAACGTAAACAAGAGGATTGAACTTCTTTTTGGGGAGGGATATGGTCTTAATTACCAGAAGAATGATTCGGGTGGAGTAACTGTCGTGATCCATCTGCCATATCAGACAGAAATCAAAAAGAACACAGCAGGAGGCGAGCGGACGTGTGTATAGAGTACTGATTGTTGATGACGAAAAGATGATACGCATGGGTATGAAAAATGCCATAGACTGGAAGAAACTGGGAGTAGATGACGTATTTACTGCTGCGTCAGGAAACGAGGCTTTGAAGATTCTTAAAGAAGAAGGTCCTGAAATTATGGTTACAGATATCCAGATGACAGAAATGACAGGACTGGAACTGATTAAAGCGGCCAGAGAATCAGTACCTGAACTGCGTGTGATCGTGCTTACAGGCTTTGATAATTTTGAGTATGCAAGAGAGAGCCTGCGGCTTCAGGTGCAGGATTTCTTCCTGAAACCGATTGATGAAGATGATCTTTTCAATGCGATAGAAAAGCAGATAAAAGAACTGAAAGAGCAGGAAAACAAAGAGCAGAATCAGGCCAGAGTGTGGCGCTCTCAAGGCTCTGTAGTGCAGATGAGACTGGAGCAGTGCATGAGGAATTTGGTGCATACAAAAGCAGATAAAGAGATGCAGTTGTATATTCTCCAGAAAGATTTTCAGTTTGATATTAAGCAGAAAATGAGCTTGATTCTTCTGGAACAGGGAATGTATACAGAACAGCAGAATGACGGAAAATTCCGTGCAATGACTGTTAAAAATGTCTGCATGAGCATGGTGGATTCCCAAAACAGAGGAATCACATTTGTAGATGATGACGGTACGATTGCGATTGTCTGTTTTGAAAAGGATGATGACGACAGCGTTCTGGAACAGATTGAAGAATTGTCGGATGTGCTGAAGGATGAATTTGAATATAAACCAAAGATTACGGTTGGAAGTGCTGTGCAAGGATTTGAAAATCTGGCAATTTCCTACAATGATGCCAGATATCTTCTGGAACATGAAAAAAAGAATATTCAGGACATTATACAGACGATGGGGGCTCAGAACAAGAAGAAAATCTTCTGGGAAATCTATGCAGAACTGCGAAATATCATGATTTCCAATATAGGAACTCCAGATTATGTACTAAAGGCATTTAATACCTTTACTAAGGCAACGGAATCCTATAATCTTTCTCCTTCTGCTGTGCGCAGATGTTGTTTCGAGATTGCCTCCTCTTTGATTTTTTCCTACATGGAAGAATCGTGTGAGGTGGAAGAAGGAAAGTTGGATGCACTCTCCAAGAGTCTGTCATCAGCAGGAAAAGAAGAGGCCTGTGAGATTACGAGAATGTTTATTGAGCAGCTTATTGAAAATGATGAAGAGGATGTACATTATACCATTTCCAATGCCAGACACTATATAGATGAGCATCTTGCAGAGGATATTTCGGTTTCCAGCATTGCGGAAAGTCTCTATATCACACCGAATTATTTCTCCAGATTATTTAAGCGGATTACAGGTGAAGGATGTAATGAATACATTGTCAGAAAGAGGATTGAGAAGGCGAAGAGCCTTCTGGAAACTACCAGCATCAAGACTGGAAAGATTGCTATGATGGTAGGATACAGAGATACGAATTATTTCTCACTGGCATTTAAGAAACATACAGGAAAATCTCCGACGAAATACAGAGAAGAAATGCAGAATACATAATGCAGGAGTAGCGGGCTGCGCTGAGGCTTTGTTAATACCTGCTGAATAATTATCAAATTATATAAACAGGAGGATCTGAAATGAAAGATCACAGAAAAGAAAGAGCAGAAGCAAGAAAAAAAGCAGAAAAACTGGTATCACAGATGACGCTTCTGGAGAAGGCTTCCCAGTTAAAATACGATGCTGCTCCCGTGAAAAGACTGGGTGTTCCGGCATACAATTACTGGAATGAAGCACTGCATGGAGTGGCCAGAGCAGGTGTGGCAACCATGTTCCCACAGGCAATTGCGATGGCTGCAGTATTTGACGATGAAGAGATGAAAAAAGTTGGCGATATCATTGCAACTGAGGGAAGAGCAAAATACAATGCATATTCTGCAAAAGAAGACAGAGATATTTACAAGGGTCTTACTTTCTGGTCCCCCAATGTAAACATTTTCAGAGATCCGAGATGGGGCAGAGGGCATGAAACCTATGGTGAGGATCCATATCTGACGTCCAGACTTGGCGTGAAATTTGTAGAAGGAATCCAGGGTGACGGACCTGTAATGAAAGCGGCAGCATGTGCAAAGCATTATGCAGTGCACAGCGGTCCGGAATCGCTCAGACATGAATTTGATGCACAGGCAAGCATGAAGGATATGTGGGAAACATATCTTCCGGCTTTTGAAGCGCTTGTAACAGAAGCGGATGTTGAGGCTGTAATGGGTGCTTATAACAGGACAAACGGAGAACCCTGCTGTGCACATAAATATCTTATGGAAGATGTCCTGAGAGGAAAATGGAAATTTGAAGGTCATTATACTTCTGACTGCTGGGCAATCCGTGACTTCCATGAACATCACATGGTAACTTCTACGCCAAGACAGTCCGCTGCTATGGCATTAAATGCAGGCTGTGACCTGAATTGCGGTAATACATATCTTCATATGATGGGAGCTTATCAGGATGGACTGGTAACAGAAGAAAAAATCACAGAATCTGCAGTCAGACTGCTGACAACCAGATATCTGCTGGGTCTGTTTGACGGAAGTGAATATGATAAGATACCGTATAGTGTGGTAGAGTGCAAAGAGCACATTGATGAAGCTCTTAAGATGGCAAGAAAGAGCTGCGTACTTCTGAAGAATGATGGAGTTCTTCCGATTGATAAAACAAAAGTAAATACTATTGGTGTCATCGGCCCGAATGCAAATAGCCGTGCAGCTCTTATTGGAAATTATCATGGAACATCTTCTGAATATGTCACTGTTCTTGAGGGAATCCGTGAAGAAGCAGGTGACGATGTAAGGATTCTTTACTCTCAGGGCTGTGATTTATATAAAGATAAAGTTGAAAATCTGGCATGGGATCAGGACAGAATCTCTGAGGCAGTGATCACAGCAGAGAACAGTGATGTAGTCATACTCTGTGTAGGGCTTGATGAGACTCTGGAAGGAGAAGAAGGAGATACAGGAAACAGCGATGCATCAGGAGATAAAGTTGATCTTCATCTTCCGAAAGTACAGGAAGAACTGATCGAGAAAGTAACAGCAGTAGGAAAACCTACCATCGTAGTTCTGATGGCAGGAAGTGCGATTGACCTGAATTATGCGCAGGATAACTGTAATGGAATCCTTCTTGCATGGTATCCGGGAGCAAGAGGCGGACATGCAATAGCAGATCTTCTCTTCGGAAAAGAATCTCCATCAGGAAAACTTCCGATAACCTTCTATAAAGACCTGGAAGGAATGCCGGAATTCACAGATTACTCTATGAAAAACAGAACTTACCGTTATATGGAAAAAGAGGCACTTTATCCATTTGGATACGGACTTACATACAGTGATACCTGCGTAACAGAAGCAGAGGTTGTCGGTGAAGTATCAGCAGAGTCCGATATCATGTTAAAAGCAACTGTTAAGAACAATGGAACAGTAGATACAGATGAAGTTGTTCAGGTGTATATCAAAGACCTTGATTCTCCGCTTGCAGTTCGTAACTACAGTCTCTGCGGATTTAAGAGAGTATCTCTGAAAGCGGGAGAAGAGAAATCTGTAGAATTTACAATTTCTAATAAAGCAATGAATATAGTTGATGAAGATGGAAATCGTTACATCGCAGGAAAACATTTCCGTTTATTTGCAGGAGTATCCCAGCCGGATACAAGAAGTGCAGAACTGACAGGACATAAGCCTGCTGAGATAGAAATTGCACTTTAACCGAACGGAGTAAGTCTTCTGTTTTAATTGTGAAAAGTAACATAAAATAAAAACCATATTATATATGGACAGGAGGAACACAGACATGAAAAACAAAATTAAAAAAATATTACTTCTTGGAATGACAGCCATGTTTACTGCCGGTGCAGCAGGCACAGCAGTTATATCCTGTCCTGTATGGGCAGATGAAGCAGAACAAAACTCTGAGACTGCAGAAGAGCCAAAAGCAGAAGATGCAGCTGTGGAAGAAGAAATTGCTGATCAGACAGATGATAAAACAGAAAATACAGATTTAAAAACTGTAGAACATCCAAGAATGTCTGTCTATTCCATCCGCAGATTCTCCATTGTAAAGGGCGGCGAAGAAGTATTTCAGATCAAACAGGAACCGGCAGATTATAAGATGGATTTCGACTACTGGGAAATTACCAATCCGTATGATGAGATTGCAACAGTAAACACAGAGAATATGTATGAAATGTTTGGAGTGCTGGCTGCTTTTGATCTCAGCAACGGCGTCGATGCAGCAAATACAGATACCGGACTGGATAATACAAAGACATATTTTACAGTAGATTTTGTAAATACAGTTAACGATGACACAGCAAAAGAAACGCAGGATGCAGATGCAACAGCAACAATTCTTATAGGAAATACAGATGAGAATGGTGACTATTATGCATGTGTAAAAGGATACGAAGAGGCTGTTTATCTGCTTTCAAAAGAGTCAGTGAACAGTCTTCTGGAACTGAAACCATTTAATTTGATTCTGAAGATTCCGGCATTGGTAAATATTGATACACTTGACAGTGTGGATATGAGCATTGGAAAGAAAACCTATACCATGAAGCTGGACGGCAGCGATTATAAATTCGGAAAGAAAACTGTAAAGAAAGAGAAATTTACTGAATTGTATCAGGCGCTTCAAAGTATAATGCTTGATTCGGAAGTCGAAGAAACAAAAGATGCAGCAGATAAGGAAGAAGTGCTGACTGTAACATTCCACAGAAACACAGAAGAAGCTCCGGAAGTAACTTTGAAATATTATACATATGATGATACTTATGATAGTCTGGAAATCAATGGAACCGAGAGATTTCTTGTAAAAGCGGAAGATGTGGATGCACTGGTAAAACAGATAAAAAAAGCGTTTTGATGGAATCGAATCTGTTATTTGCTACAGAGCTCAGCAGAGAAATATAATATGTGGTATCCTAATTTATATCATAAAATATTTTGGCACACGGACAAATGTCTTTTAGTGATTGACACAATGGATAGAATTGGTTATAATCGGAATAATTACTGAGCGTATAACAAAGGAGGAGCACGAAGATGTATTCAATCGACGACGTAGCAAAGACAGACAAGGATATCGCAGATCTGATCGAGGCGGAGCTTGCACGCCAGAATTCCCATATTGAGCTGATCGCTTCAGAGAACTGGGTAAGTAAAGCAGTTATGGCAGCAATGGGAAGCCCTCTTACTAATAAATATGCGGAAGGATATCCGGGGAAGAGATTTTACGGCGGATGTTCCTGCGTGGATGAGGTGGAAGCTCTTGCAATCGAACGTGCGAAAGAATTATTCGGATGTGAATATGCAAATGTACAGCCACACTCCGGAGCACAGGCAAACATGGCGGTCTTTTTTGCAATGCTGCAGCCGGGAGATACTGTAATGGGTATGAATCTGGATCACGGCGGACATCTGACACATGGAAGTGCTGCAAATATGTCCGGAACCTATTTCAAGCCGGTATATTATGGAGTAAATGATGACGGCGTGATCGATTATGAAGAAGTCAGAAGAATTGCAATTGAGAATAAACCAAAGCTGATCGTAGCAGGTGCAAGTGCCTATGCCAGAATCATTGATTTTAAGAAATTCCGTGAGATCGCAGATGAAGTTGGGGCTTATCTGATGGTAGATATGGCTCATATCGCCGGTCTGGTAGCAGGAGGACAGCATCCAAGCCCGATTCCTTATGCAGACGTTGTGACTACAACCACACACAAAACTCTGCGTGGACCAAGAGGCGGCCTGATCTTAAGCAGCGCAGAGAATGCAAAGAAATTTAACTTTAATAAAGCAGTATTTCCGGGAATCCAGGGTGGTCCTCTGATGCACGTGATCGCTGCCAAGGCAGTATGTTTCAAAGAAGCGCTTCAGCCGGAATTTAAGGACTATGCAAAGATGATTGTTGAGAATGCGCAGGCACTTTGCAAAGGACTCCAGAAACGAGGAATTGATATCGTTTCCGGTGGCACAGACAATCATCTGATGCTTGTAGACCTCAGAAGTCTGGGCGTTACAGGCAAGCAGATGGAGAATCTTCTTGATGACGTAAACATTACCTGCAATAAGAATGCAATTCCAAATGATCCCCAGTCTCCATTTGTTACAAGCGGTGTACGTCTCGGAACAGCAGCAGTTACTTCACGAGGCATGAAACCGGAAGATATGGATAAGATTGTTGGCTTTGGTACGGGGGCAGATGATTACCTTACGAAGCCATTTCATCCGTTAGAGCTTCTTGCAAGAGTAAAGTCGCAGATGAAGCGCTATACGACAATACAGTTAGGAGAAGAGCAGGAAGCGGCCGGAAAGGATGAGATCGAGATTCAGGATCTTACGATCAATAAGGCAGCGCACGTAGTGAAAAAGAACGGAAAGGAAATTGCACTGACACCGATTGAATTCGATATTTTATATTTGTTAGCATCGAATCGAGACAGAGTATTCAGTACAGATGAGATTTTTGAAAAGGTATGGAACGAGAAAGTTTATGAAGTGAATAATACGGTAATGGTTCATATACGAAGATTGCGTGAGAAGATTGAAGATAATTCCAGAAGTCCGAAGATTTTAAAAACAGTATGGGGGGTAGGCTATAAAATTGAAGGTTAAGCGATTTAAAAGCTTTCGTTTTAAGATGATCATGTACATGTTTTTAAGTCTTCTTGCAACAATTGCAACGGAAGGCCTCATATTCATGGGAATCTATTTGTATGAGACGGAGATCATCGCTGGCGAATATAAGAAAGTGTGGGGAGCATCCGGGCAGGGAAAAATGTCCTTTGGCACATTTACAATGTCACAGTCGATAGCACTGGATGCCTGGGTCATCGCTATATTTACGATATTGCTTCTGATTATTTATTTTATTCTCATATCAAATAAGTTTGTAACGTATGTAAGAGAAATTATCAGCGGTGTGGAACGTATGAAGTCTGGTGATTTGATGGAGGAGATTCCTGTCCGTGGAGAGGATGAATTTTCAGAAATCGCAGCGTCTATTAACGAGATGCGTCATAATCTTTATGAGACGATGGAAGCACAAAAGGCAGTGGAAAAGACGAAGGACGAATTGATTACGAATGTAGCACATGATCTTCGTACGCCGCTTACTTCAATACTTGGTTATCTGGATCTGCTGACACAGGGAGATTTTCTTACGGAAGAACAAAAACAGAAGTATCTCGGCATTGTATCTTCAAAGGCAAAGCAGTTAG
>OHAD01003333.1_pt1 | contig 10527 bp, 8 predicted proteins | sample 1577011 | NCBI WGS metagenome assembly OHAD01 (sample SAMEA3541510, study PRJEB24748) | human gut metagenome | biome: human gut; feature: human-associated habitat; material: faeces | place: China | collected 2012
CCGTTGATTACCTATTATCTGAACAGGCTGAATGACTGGGGGCTTTGCTTCCGGCAGTGCAAGGTCTGCGGGAAATATTTTCTGGCAAAGAGCCAGCGGTATGAGCTGTGCAGCGACAAGTGCCGAAAAGTACAGGCGCTTCAAAACAAGCGGGAATTTGACGAGAGGGCAAGAGAAAACAACTATGACCTGCTTTATAAAAATGAATGCCAGAACTGGCGCAACAAAATAAACCGAGTAAAAAATACCGCAGGCTTTCCGGCTGACCGTCTGGAAAAAATACAGGTTGCCTTTTCCGACTTTAAGAAAGAAGCCTTGCAGAGAAAAAAGGCTGTAAAAACAGGAACAGCCAGCCCGAAAGAATTTACGGACTGGCTGTATCTGCAAAGTAATGTAATTGTGGAACTGACAGAATACTAAATTTTTTTCTCGTTGTGAGGTTTCTGTGACATTTTGCTGATACTATAAAAAGAAAAAGGATGTGATACTATGCGAATACTGGTTGTTGAAGATGACCAGCTTTTGAATAAGACATTAAGCTATAATCTGTCGGCTGTCGGATATTCCGTGGATGGGGCTATGTCAAAGGCTGTTGCCATAAGATTTCTTGAAAAACAGGATTATGATTTAATCGTTTTGGATGTCAATCTGCCAGATGGGAACGGGTTTGATATATGCCGTGAGGTAAAAGAACGCCGTCCTGATACCGCCGTGATTTTTCTAACCGCAAATGATATGGAAAGCGATATGCTGAAAGGATTTGAATTGGGCGCAGATGATTATGTAACAAAGCCCTTTCCTATCAGCGTGTTCCAAAAGAAAGTATCTGCTTTACTGAACCGCATTTCAGCACAATCCGGCGGAGATTTCTACGATGATGGGAATTTGTATATCAATTTTTCCGAATTATCAGCGTGTCTTGCAGGACAGCCGATTACCCTTACATCATTGGAATATCGTTTACTAAAAGTGCTGACAAGAAATTCTCAAACTGTCCTGACCCGGCAGGTATTGCTTGAAAAGCTGTGGGATATAGATGAAAATTATGTGGATGAACACGCACTTACCACAACGATCAGCCGCATCCGCAGTAAAATTGAAACGAACCAGCATTCCTACATCAAAACCGTTTACGGTATGGGCTATATGTGGATTGGAGGAGCGCAAAAATGATTTCAAAAAAACTCTCCTTAAATAAAGTCTGCATAATACTGGCAACTACCATTTTACTTTTATCCGTGGTCATGTTTTCGGTTCTATATATCCTGACAAAAGAAATGTCTGTGGTATTTTGTAGCATGGCGTTCTGTCTGCTTTTTCTGCTTTGTGTTACTGTTTTTGTGATACTGATACGGCGAAAGCTGACTTTGTTTTCTGAAATACTTTGCTGCACCTTAGACGAAATGATGAATGGAAAAATAGATATATCACAGGTTGCCGAAGAAGAAAACCTATTTTATAAAATCAATCATCGGCTGGTGCGTCTTTATGAGGTTATGCAGGAAAGCAAAAACAGCGTTGCCAGTGAACGAGCTGACTTACAGGAATTGATTTCCGATATTTCTCATCAGGTAAAGACACCGATAGCAAACTTAAAAATGGTAAATGCCACCTTATTAGAACAAGAAGTGCCATCGGATAAACAGCGGGAATTTCTGCTTGCCAGTGGCACACAGCTTGATAAACTGGATTTCTTAATGCAGGCTATGATAAAAACATCCCGGCTTGAAACGGGTGTTATCTCACTTGAAAAGAAACAGCAGCCCATTTATGATACTCTTGCTATGGCTCTGGGTGGTATCTTTCTGAACGCTGAAAGGAAGCACATACAAGTTGAAGTAAACTGCCCGGAAACATTGGTTGTTTCCCATGACCGCAAATGGACGGCAGAAGCCCTATTTAACATATTGGATAATGCAGTTAAGTACACGCCGGAGTACGGTTCTATCCGTGTTTGCGTTGAAAGCTGGGAAATGCACCTGAAAGTCAGCATCACTGATACCGGCAAAGGTATTCCCGAAAACCAACAGGGAGCAATTTTTAGGCGCTTTTATCGGGAAGAAAATGTCCACGATATAGAGGGAATCGGCATTGGGCTGTATCTCGCAAGGGAAATTATTAGCTTGCAGAACGGTTATATACAAGTAACTTCTCAAGTAGGAACAGGCTCAACATTCTCCGTTTTTCTTCCCCATGAATAACCTGTTTTTTTGAAATGTCACAGGATTGTGACATTTCAGGGCAATTTATTATGTCGGCTGTGACATTTCTGTGAGGATTGCCCTTTATAATGAAGCCATCACAAGAAAGGATGGTGTTCTCTATGAGCATTTTAGAAACAAAAAACTTGAAAAAATACTATGGCACCGAGCCGAATATCACAAAAGCTCTGGATGGTGTAACTCTCACTGTCGAACAGGGAGAATTTGTTGCCATTGTGGGAACTTCCGGCAGCGGAAAATCCACATTGCTCAATATGATGGGGGGCTTGGATGTTCCCACTTCCGGTAATGTAAAGGTCAAGGGAAAAGATTTGTCAGGGCTGAACGATGAACAGCTTACGATTTTCCGCAGACGCAATATCGGTTTTATTTTCCAGAACTATAACCTTGTTCCCGTTCTCAATGTATATGAAAACATTGTTTTGCCCGTAGAATTGGATGGCGATACAGTAGATAAAAATTTCATGGACGAAGTTGTGCAAATGCTGGCACTCGGCGATAAGCTGCAAAATATGCCGAACAACTTATCCGGCGGTCAGCAACAGCGTGTAGCGATTGCTCGCGCCCTTGTCTCAAAGCCTGCCATTATATTAGCCGATGAACCAACGGGCAATCTTGACAGTAAAACAAGCAGCGATGTATTGGGACTGTTGAAAGTAACAAGCCAGAAATTTCATCAAACGATTGTGATGATTACCCACAATAGCGAGATCGCCCAGCTTGCAGACCGTATTGTCCGCATTGAGGACGGGAAAATTGCAGAATAAGGGGGGCAAAAACTATGAATGATATTTTATTTGGAAATAGCAATCGCCCTGTTATCAAAAAATTATCCAACCGTTATTTCAAAGCAGGAAAGAGTAGAAATATCATTGCAATTATTGCAATCGCTCTAACTACTATACTCTTTACAACCATTTTTACATTAGGCTCTGGTTTGATAGATACCGTTCACGACCAAAATATCAGAAAACAAGGTGGCGACGGTCAAGCGGTTTTGAATTATATAAGCGATGAGGTTTTTGATAATATAAAAGGCAATGAGATGATTGAACAGATTGCCTATACAAAGGCAGTGTCTTATCATATCAATAATCCCGGACTGGAAAAATGGCGTGCTGATATGTGGTTTATGGACGATACTGCTTTGAAGTTTGCACGGTATGAGCCAACAACGGGACACCGTCCTGAAGCAGAGAATGAAATTATGGCTGATACCAAAACGCTGGACGCACTTGGTATTCCTGCTGAAATCGGAGCAACCGTAACTTTGGACTATCAAATTAAAGGGATTTCATATTCAAAGAATTTTGTACTATGCGGATTTTGGGAAACAGACAGCCTAAGTAATATTGGACGACTTATTGTTTCTAAAGCCTTTGTTGACAATAATTCTGAACTTTTAACATACACCTATCCCGAAGATAATGACTATTCCGGCGTAGTCGCCGCTTATGTTATGTTTCATGGAAACGGAGCTATCGAATCAAAATTACATCAGCTTCTTGCTGAAACGGGCTATACTTGTGATACTATGGGCGGAAGTCCATCAGATGACAATTATGTGATCGCTCGTGTTAGTCCTGCATATCAAGGCAGTAACTTTTTAGAAAATCCAGCTTTATTGATTTCGGGGATTGTTGGCATACTTTTAATTATGATAACAGGGTATTTGATTATATATAATATTTTCCAAATCTCTGTCATTCAAGATATTCAATCCTACGGACAGCTTAAAACTTTAGGCACAACAAAACGACAAATAAAGAAACTTATCAGCAAACAGGCTATGTTACTTTCCTTTATCGGTATTCCATTCGGCTTGCTAATTGGTTTCTTTGTTGGACGAGCATTAGTACCATTTTTAATGAACGGCACAGTTTATGCTTCGGACGCAGGAGTAAAAGTAACTGCTAATCCAATTATTTTTATCGGAGCTGCTTTATTTGCACTTGTTACAGTGATTATTAGCGTAAATAAGCCTGCCAAAATAGCAGGTTCAGTATCGCCTATTGAAGCAATCCGCTATACCGAAAATGACGCAACAGCATTTCAAGGCAAAAAGACGTCTAATAAAAAGTCTATACATGGAGCCAAAATTCATCGCATGGCATTATCAAATCTTGGTCGGAACAAGAAACGTACAATTTTGGTTATTATTTCTATGACTTTGAGTTTGGTATTATTCAACACTGTATTCACACTTGCAAGCGGCTTTGATGTGGAAAAATATGTAGAGAAATTTGTAAACAAGGATTTCATCATCTCTACTGCGGATTACTTCAATTTTAAGTTTGGAAATAGCGACAGCAAAAATGACCTTTCCACTTCTTTTATTGAAGCAGTTAAGCAAAATCCGGCATTTGATGAGGGTGGCGAGTTATATACTACAAAGATTTTGGAAGAAGCATTTTCTGTCGAGAATGGAGTTACCTCAAATTATAACAAAGACGCTGAGGGAAATCCTTTGGTTCAATTATATGGAGCAGATGATTTTTTACTGAACTCAATGGATGTTATAGAGGGAACGATTGATTGGGAAGCATTAAAATCCGGGAACTATGTACTGTATGCCCTGACCGCTGATGACAATGGAAACATTATTGATGACCCTAATATTCATGTTGGCGATACACTTCACTTCAATCATGTACAAATGAACGGACTTTCCAGTAGTATAGATAATAACTTTGACTGCAAGGTTATGGCAAAGGTGCTAATCAATGAAAACACCGATACGATAAGAAGTACCGGATTTGCAAAGTTCTATATGCCGACGGATGTTTTCTTACCTCTTTGCGAGCAACCTCATTTGGTTAGCTTCCCATTCAATGTAGTTGACGGTATGGAAGCTGATATGGAGGAATTTTTGAGCAGCTATGTTGAGGACATTGAGCCGAGTATGAATTACGACTCTAAACAAACGTATATCAATTCCTTTAATGATTTAACCTCTCTGATTATTACCATAGGGGGAGCGTTAAGCATTATCATTGGCTTAATAGGAATTACAAATTTTGTAAACTCTGTTCTTACCAGCATTATTACACGAAGAAAAGAACTTGCCATGCTTCAAAGTATTGGTATGACAGGAAAACAGCTAAAGAAAATGCTGTCATTTGAGGGCTTATACTATGCTGCGGGAACAGTTGTTGCGTCAATCGTATTTGGTTCTCTGGTATCGGTTATCATTGTAAGAGCAATTTCAAATAGCATTTGGTTTTTCACTTATAAATTTGTTATTTTCCCTATGTTTGTTATCTATCCATTTTTGATTGCGCTAACGGTTATTATTCCGGCAATCATATATCGAAAGATCGCAAAAACAAGTATTATAGAACGGCTTCATCAAAACTAAATAATATAGAAAAGCTGGAAGCAAAATTAAGTCTGCTTCCAGCTTTTTTGTATTTGCTATTGTATGTGGTTGACTAAGGAATATTGTTTAAGCGTGAGTTTGTGATATTGGGTGTGGTATCTTTAACTATGGGAAACTCCTTTTTCCCATTTTGAAATGGTCTGTCTGACAACATGAAGGCGTGATGCCAATTCCTCCTGCGAAAGACCTCGCTCTTTTCGCTTCAACCGAAGATTTTCATGAAGCACGGAAACACCTTCTTTCTCTAAAGATTTCACGCATATTTTAGCAGGAACATCGCCGTTGCGGCAAGCAATGCAAATTAACATTCTATGATTTGAAGTCACTTTGCAGCGTTGATACGCTTTATCTGGTTTTCTCCACAGCTTCAGCGGAGGATAATATAAGAAATCCCCGATCGGAGTCGGGGATTTTTATATTGGCAGCAACGCACAGTCCTTAGTCGAGCGTGGAGCTTCCGCTATCCGGGTTTGGACGCCAGCCGTCCATGAGCTTGTCATTCTCCATGATAAAGGGGCTTGCCGTATCCTGTCCCCACGAGGTGTCATATTTCCCCATAAGGTAATCGCTCAGTGCCGTTCGGTCCGCAAAGCGCAGCATCCGGTACGGCTCCTGAAAGGCAACCTTTTCTACGAAATACAGCGTCCCGTCCTCCGCCGTCAAAAGTACGCCAACATGCCCGACAAACAGCAGAGATTCCTCCTCGGTCGGCTTATCGTGGAAGAATACCGTGATGAGGCGGATTCTTTCACTCTCCCGAAAGGTAACGCCGCGGGAAGCCCATTCCTCTTGTACGGTTTGTACATGACGCTTGATCTCCGTGGTATCCTCCGCCTTCATGGAGGAATACAGTGCGCGGAAATCTGCAAGGCTGCTTCCGCCCAGCGCATCGGGATCTGTTTTCAGCGTTTCCGCGTCCACAAATAGCACATCTTCACCAGCATTGATTTGAGAGTCTACGCTCACGGAGAGGAAGTCCCCAAACAGGCTCATGGCAGTGATCCGGCAGTTATAGCCCGGAAACGTCCCGTTTTTCGCCGTCCATTCGTCCTGCATAGCGTAAGGGTCATATTTCGTATACAGCAGTTCTGCTTCCTCAAAGCCATCCGTAAGCCATTCCTGCTTCACGCTGTCATTAAAGCGGTCCACACGGCGGAAAAAGCTCTGAATACGCCCGTCTGATACGCCTGCGCCAGAGAGCAGCCCCTGCAAAAGCTCCCTCGATCCGCTGTCGTTCAGGTTCGTGTACTCGATTTTTCCCAATGCCGGACGCTTATCCGGCAAATCAGTATCCGCACCGCAGCCCGCGAATGCAGAAGCGATAAGAATAACACATATAGCCAGCATTGTCTGCCGAAATGATTTCATAATCTGCTCCATCCTTTCCTTTGACCATCGACCATTTTGCAAAGCTTATTATACCATTCAAGCATAAGGTCTATGTTAAGCAAGAGGTCTTTGGGGCGATCGGAACAGCGAAAGGCTGGCTTTCACCACGCGGCTGACAAAGCGGATTATCTCATCCTCGCTGTACTTGTCATAGCCCTCCACAACGACATGCATCAAACCATTTGACAGATGGGTATACATCATCTCAAGATCTGTTTCGCTGGCATTGGGCAGCTCTTTCCGCCAGTAGGCAATGCTGTCCTCCTTGGCCAGGGCAATCATCCGCATGAGGACCGTTGAGTTTGTATTCCCCAAAATCAGGACGCGGCACGCCGTTTGATTCTGATCGACCATATCGTAGATGGCTTCGATCAGCGCCGTCACATCAAACGAATTGACATAGCGAAGGGATTTCTCAAATGCGTCGATGAGTTCATTCTCAATGCTCTCCATCAGGGCAAAGCAATCGCTGTAATGGGCATAGAAGGTGGCACGGTTAAGTTGCGCCAGCGCACAAACCTCTTTCACCGTAATTCTGTTTACAGGTTTTTCCTTCAGCAACTTCAGAAAAGACTGCTTGAGCACCATTTGCGTATAGCGTTTCCTTGCATCCATCTTCTCCATATAGAGCCCCTCCAAAAAAGTTTACAAAGATTATCAACACTTGGGCAGACAGTGTTGCTTTTTTTTCGGCCGCATGGCAAGTGCTGATTGTTTCTGTCTTTCCCCTCAAGTATACTGTACTTGTGAAAGATAATCAACACTTGTATGCTTATTTGAGAGAGGAGGCTTTTTGAATGTATGATAAATACCTTGTTACAGGCGCTACCGGCTTCCTCGGCAGGGCTGTTGCGGAGGAGCTAGTACGCCGCAAGGCGCAGGTGCATGCGCTTGTGCTGCATGATGACCCCTATATCAATTTGCTCCCGAAGGAGGTCCACACCGTCATCGGTGATGTGTGTGCGGAAAACTCGCTGACAGACTTCTTCGCGGATGCCGACGGCCGTACCTGTGTGATTCACTGTGCTGGTATCGTCTCCGTCGCATCCAGACCCGGTTCGAGGCTCTATCAGGTCAATGTAGGGGGGACATGGAGAGTTCTCCGGCAATGTATGGAGCATGATGTGGGCAAAATGGTCTATGTCAGTTCCGTCCATGCCATACCGGAAAAGCCGAAGGGCTGCATCATTACGGAGGATTGCGAATTCTCTCCGGGGCTTGTGGACGGAGATTACGCCAAGAGCAAGGCAACTGCAACAGAGTTGGTCTTCGCTGCAGCGGAACGCGGGTTGAATGCCAGCATTGTTTTCCCCTCCGGCATCATCGGGCCGGGCGACTTACAGGGTGGGAGCTTCACCTCAATGGCAAAATCCTTTCTTGCCGGGAAGCTGCCTTTAGCCGTTCGCGGCGGATATGACTTTGTGGATGTGCGGGATGTGGCAAATGGCCTTCTCGCCTGTTCCGAAAGCGGAGAGCTCGGTAAAGGCTACATTTTGTCCGGCCACTATGTCACCATCCGCAAGATGCTTCAGCTCGTGGGAAAGACTGCAAAGCTGAAGTATCGACCCATCTGCCTGCCTCTGGGTCTTGCAAAGCTGGCCGCCCCGTACTACGAACGCCGGAGTCTGAAGGATCGAAAGCCGTTGTTTTACACCCCATATTCCGTTTCCGTTCTTGCCTCAAACGGTCGCTTCAGCCATGCTGCTGCGTCGGAACGCTTTGCATATCAGCCGCGCCCGATGGAGGAGACTTTGCGGGACATGACAGCCTGGCTTTTGGAGCAGAGGAGAAAGGACGAAGTGTGACCTCACATCAACAAAAAGCACCTTGGGCAGGCTGTGCATGCTACTGATATGCTCCGCAATCTCAGTTGTCATCAACACGCATTCCATGATATAATTTAATAAAGGGATTAAAAACTCGCGAATGCAGGCATTCACCCATTGTTTCATAATATTTCATCTCACACTTATGTACTGTCATTATTGCCCCACTTAAAAGGCTTTTGTCGGAAAGGAGCACGATATGAATCGGATCATCACCATCGGCCATGCAATGGGCGGTCGGCAGCGGTCTTGTGAAGGGAAAATCCGGCAATCTGCTTGACTCGCAGGGTACGGCGACCCGCGCTGAGATCGCCGCCATGCTCCACCGCTTCATTGAGAAGTATGAGCTGGTGCAGGGCAAGGCTCCCGGCGGCCTGATGGCTGGATCGACCCGAAGCGGCTGCAAATCCCAAAGACTGGCGACAGTAGCGTGTTAGGCTTGTGGGGGTTCTCCCTCTGTACATCTCTTGCCGGATGCCTTGCGCTGACCACATGGCAGATCAGGCGGCGGCGTGAGGAAGAAGCGCTGCAAATCATCGAAAAGTAAACAGGCTCACCTTTAGGGGCGCGGGCAAATAGACCCGCGCCCCATTCGCTGTCTTCCCAGAAAAAAACGGCTGTTCTTTTGAAGAACAGCCGTCCTGCTTTTTCGCTTGATGTGTATGCACCTGAAATCATTTCTCAAACAGATACAGGAGATACCCGTACCCCTCGGCCTCCATTTTTTCATAGGGGACGAAGCGCAGGGCTGCGCTGTTGATGCAGTAGCGCACGCCGTTGGGCGACTCCGGGTCGCCGGTGAACACATGACCGAGATGGGAGTCTCCGGCGCGGCTTCTGACCTCCGTGCGGCGCATTCCGTGGCTCAGATCCTCTTTCTCCACCACGGCAGGGCTCTCGATGGGCTTTGTGAAAGCCGGCCAGCCGCAGCCGCTTTCGTACTTATCCGTGGAGGAAAAGAGCGGCTCACCGGTGACGACATCCACATAGATGCCCTTTTCAAACTTGTCCCAGAACTCGCCCGTGAAGGCACGCTCCGTGCCGCTCTCCTGCGTGACGCGGTACTGCTCCTCCGTCAGCTGACGGGCAATTTTCTCGATATTCTGCGTGGATTTTTCCAGATTTAAGAAAAAACAGAACAGAAACGTCAGCAGAACCGCCGCCGACACGATGGCAGAGTTTATCATGATAATCTCTTTTTTAATACCAATATCGGAGTACCGTTCTTTTAGGTAATTCTTAATCTTTTCTCTCATAGGCTCACCTTCACCTACATTCTCTGGGCGACATTCCCGTTGCTTTTTTAAATGCCTTGTAAAAGCTGATGTAATTCGTATATCCTATTTTCTCTCCGATCTCCTCGATTGAATACTCCGGATGCTTTAACAGTTCCTTTGCCGCATTAATTTTTTCCTGCAGCACGATCTGATTATAATTGATTCCGGTTTCTTTCTTTACCAGACCACTTAAATATCCGGAAGATACATTAAAGTACCGCGCAGTCCTTTCAAGCGAAATATCGCCGTAAACGTTGCCTCTGACATACTGCAGGACGGCCAAAACCAGAGCAGAATACTTTTTATCCTCCCCTGATCGCTGTTTTAAACATTCCCTGTATATCGCATGAAGCTGTTCCTTCGCCTGTTTAATGTTCATGACGGTGTTGAACCCGTTCATCAGTCCGTGGGCGCCCGTCTCCCCATATTCCATA
>OHAD01003340.1_pt1 | contig 10513 bp, 9 predicted proteins | sample 1577011 | NCBI WGS metagenome assembly OHAD01 (sample SAMEA3541510, study PRJEB24748) | human gut metagenome | biome: human gut; feature: human-associated habitat; material: faeces | place: China | collected 2012
CAGTGACATCGTAGACATTTCCAATCAGTCTTCCAAGGAAGGAATCCGTATTGTACTGGAACTGAAAAAGGATGCAGATGTAGAGAATCTCACCAACATGCTCTACAAGAAAACCAGACTGGAAGACACTTTCGGAGTCAATATGCTGGCTGTTGCAGACGGACGTCCGGAAACCTTAAGCCTGAAGCAGGTGATAGAGCACCATGTGGATTTTGTGTTCGAGGTGACTACCCGCAAGTACAAGACTCTTCTGGGAAAAGAGCTTGAGAAAAAGGAAATCCAGGAAGGCCTTATCAAAGCCTGTGATGTAATCGATCTGATCATTGAGATCCTTCGAGGCAGCAAGAGCCGTGACCAGGTTAAGAAGTGTCTGGTAGAGGGTATCACAGAGGGAATCAAATTCAAGTCAAAAGCCAGTGAGAAAGCTGCAAAGAATCTGAAATTTACGGAGAATCAGGCTACAGCCATTCTGGAAATGCGTCTGTACCGTCTGATCGGACTGGAAATTGAGGCTCTTCAGGCAGAGTATGACCAGACTATGAAAAATATTGCTTCTTATGAAGATATTCTGAACAACTATGATTCCATGTGTGAAGTGATTATTGAAGAACTTGACGGAATCAAAAAAGAATACAGCACTAAGAGAAGAACTGTGATCGAGAACGCAGAAGAGGCAGTTTACGAAGAAAAGAAGATGGAAGAGACAGAGGTCTGTTTCCTTATGGACCGATTCGGCTATATGCGCCTTATTGATAAGAATGCTTATGAGAGAAACAAAGAGGCTGCCCATGCAGAGAATAAATTTATTTTTACCTGTATGAATACAGATAAGATCTGCATTTTCACAGATATGGGACGCATGCATTCCATCAAAGTGGCAGATATTCCACTGGTGCGTTTCCGTGACAAGGGAACTCCGGCTGATAATCTGAGTAACTACGACAGCAGCCAGGAGCAGATCCTTTATGTGGCACCTGCAGGGCAGGTGAAATTATCTACTCTGTTGTTCGTGACTAAGACCTCCATGTGCAAGCTTGTTGCAGGTGAGGAATTCGATGTGGCAAAGAGAACGATTGCATCTACCAAGCTTGGAGAAGAGGATCAGCTGATCTTTGTAGGTCCGGCAGATGAAATGGAACAGATAGTATTTCAGAGTCAGAATGGCTATTTCCTACGTATTCTGAAAACGGATGTTTCTACTATGAAGAAGACCTCTGTTGGTGTAAGAGGAATGAAGCTGGGGGACGGGGATGTTCTTGAGCATGCCTATCTGGTGGAACCGAGACAGGAGTACACCATCCAGTATCACGACAAGCCGTATGCATTGAACAAGGAAAAGCTGGCCAAACGTGATACCAAGGGTATGAAACCCAGAATTTAAGCAGCAGATTATGAAGAAAAGGCTGTTATACAGGTTGTGCAGCAGAAGCTCAAAAGAGCTGAAAGTAAAAGCTGTTGCTTGTGAAACAAGCTTAACAATACTGTTAAAATGGGTTAAAACCATTGTAAAATGGGCATTTATAAGAAAAAGCCCTTGCAATTTGGATTTAAAGGTGTTAGAATGATACAAGAAATCAGAACTTGTTGACAAAGGAGTGGGCGTGAGCCCACTCTTTTTGATGATAAGGATAGAGAGGCAGGTGGGAAAAATGAGCAGAAAAGAAGAGTATGAACAGAAAGCAGAAGCATTGTTATCTCCGATCGTAGAAAGCAATGGATTCGAACTGGTAGATGTGGAATATGTCAAGGAAGCAGGAAACTGGTATCTTCGCGGCTACATTGACAAACCAGGCGGAATCACAGTGAATGACTGCGAGACAGTAAGCAGGGCTTTCAGCGACAGGCTTGACGAAGATGATTTCATCGAGGACAGCTACATCATGGAGATCAGTTCTCCGGGACTTGACAGACCTCTGAAGAAAGAAAAAGATTTTGCCAGAAGCATTGGCAAACTGGTAGAAATCAGAACCTACCGGCCAATCGAGAAACAGAAAGAATTTTGTGGTGAACTGACAGCATATGATAATAACAGTGTGACCATTGATGAGGAGGGAACTCCTCGCACTTTCGATAAGAAAGACATTGCACTGGTGCGTCTGGCGATTGATTTTTAAGTTACCATGAAAGTCCGGACGCAGCTGTGGGAGTACCACAGGCGCGGAACAGCTGACTTTCATATAGGAAGATGCTGCCAGTCGGCGACATGTCCGATTTAAGAAATAAGCGATTATGCTGGAAAGCAAAAAGGAGGAAATAAGAAAAATGAACAAGGAGTTAATGGGTGCTCTGGACGAACTGGAACGCGAGAAAAATATCAGCAAGGAAACTTTGCTGGATGCCATTGAGCAGTCCCTGATCCAGGCATACAAGAATCATTTTGGAAAAGCTGACAATGTACATGTTACCATTAACAGAGAAACAGGCGATTTCAGTGTATATGCAGACCGCAGGGTTGTAGAATTCGTAGAAGATCCTGCTGAAGAGGTTTCTCTTGTAGAAGCACAGAAGCAGAATACCAATGCAGAGGTTGGCGATATCCTGAAGGTACCGGTTCACTCTGACAAATTTGGCCGTATTGCAACACAGAATGCAAAGAACGTAATCCTTCAGAAAATCCGTGAGGAAGAGCGTAAAGTTCTGTTTGACCAGTATCACGGCAATGAGAAAGAGGTTGTTACCGGCATTGTACAGCGTGTGGTAGGACATAATGTAAGCGTAAATCTTGGCAAGGCAGATGCAATCCTTGCTGAGAATGAGCAGGTGAAGGGTGAGACCTTCAAGCCTACTGAGAGAATCAAAGTGTATATTCTTGAGGTAAAGGATACACCGAAGGGACCTCGTATCCTTGTTTCCAGAACACATCCTGGCCTTGTAAAACGCCTCTTTGAGTCTGAGGTTGCTGAGGTGAAGGACGGAACTGTTGAGATCAAGAGCATTGCCCGTGAGGCAGGTTCCCGTACCAAGCTGGCAGTATGGAGCAACGATCCTGATGTAGATCCGGTTGGCGCATGTGTTGGTGTAAATGGTGCCCGTGTAAGTGCGATTGTAAATGAGCTTCGCGGTGAGAAGATTGATATCATCAACTGGGATGAGAATCCTGCAATCCTGATCGAGAATGCATTAAGCCCGGCGAAGGTAATCGCTGTTATGGCAGATCCGGATGAGAAGACTGCACTTGTTGTGGTTCCGGATTACCAGCTTTCCCTTGCAATCGGTAAAGAAGGACAGAATGCACGTCTTGCAGCACGTCTGACTGGATTTAAGATTGATATCAAGAGTGAAACCCAGGCAAGAGAGTCCGGCGACTTCTATGATTATGACGAGGATGACGATGAGTACTATGAGGATGACGAGTACGAAGAGTCTGAGGAGTCCGCTACAGAAGAAATTTCTCAGGATAGCGAAGAAACAGCTGCCGGTGAAGAGTCTGAAGAGACTGAGGATGCGGTAGAGAATGAAGACGAAGAATAAGATTCCCATGCGCCAGTGTACTGGCTGCAGAGAAATGAAGAATAAAAAAGAAATGATCAGGGTGTTGAAAACCGCAGAGGATGAGATCATTCTGGATGCTACAGGTAGGAAAAACGGTCGCGGAGCCTACATCTGCAAGAGCCGTGAGTGCCTGGAGAAAGCCAGAAAGAATCACGGACTGGAGCGTTCTTTGAAAGCAGCTATCCCGGATGAGGTTTATGATAGCCTTGAGAAGGAGTTTGATAGTATTGAAGAATAATAAAGCGCTGTCCCTGATCGGACTTGCAACAAAGGCCGGAAAGACAGTCAGCGGAGAGTTTTCCACTGAGAAATCCATTAAGACCGGCAAAGGATATCTGGCAATCGTAGCCGGAGATTCTTCGGATAACACCAAGAAGAAATTCCGGAACATGTGTGAATTTTACGAAGTGCCCTTGTATATCCTTTCAGATAAAGAAACGTTAGGGCATGCCATGGGCAAGGAATTCCGTGCCAGCCTGGCTGTACAGGACTGGAATTTTGCAGAAGCTATCAGGAAAGTGCTGCAGGATGAGGGGAAGGAGCTCTAGAGCATACCACTGTTGTCTGAGAAAACGACCTGAACCAAAGAGGAAAAAGCGTTCCAGGGAATGCTTTTAAATGTTCCCGGGAAATGATTTTTGATAATACGAGCTGCGGAGAACTTGTGAAAGCGTATCCTGACTCGTACTGGTGAAGGGAGAATGGCATATGGTGATAAATTCACATGAGCCTGCCAAAGACAGAAATAAGCAAAACAGAGAGAATAAAAACAGAGTGAAAAAAGTTATAGATACGGGAAAGGAGAAAGGAATAACATTGGAGACTCCTAAGACAGAAGAGCAGAAAGTGTCAGTAAAGAAAGAAGGCGACGGTGCAGAGGCACCGAAGAAGAAAAAAAATATTATCCGCGTATATCATGCACAGAATGCAAGTGACGGCGGGAAGAACAGAAAGAAACCAGCTGGAGAGAGAAAGCCACGTCCACAGGGCACACGTCCTGCAGCACAGGCACAGCCGGCAGCGAAAGCAGAGGCACCTGTAAAGGCAGCACCGAAGCCAGAAGCTCCTAAGACAGAAGCACCGAAGCCGGTAAGTGCACCGAAGGCTGAAGCTCCTAAGACAGAAGCACCAAAGGCAGAAGCACCAAAAGCTGAGACAGCACCAAAGAGCGCACCGGTAAGTGCACCGAAGACAGAGCCTGCAAAACCGGTTCAGGCTGCACTGAAAGCAGAAGCTCCAAGGACAGAATCCCAGAGACCAGCTGCACAGCAGAACAGAAACGACGGCCAGCAGCGTCAGGGAAATGGCCAGGGCAACCGTAATTTCCGTCAGGGCGAAGGTCGCGACAATAATCGCGGGGATAACAATCGTGGTGACAGAAATGGGAACGGAGGCAGATTCGGCCAGGGAAGACCACAGGGCGGCCAGGGCGGATTCCGCGGAAACAGAAATAATGATGGTCAGGGAAGACCTGTAAGACAGGGAGATTCCCAGAACAGAGGACCGCGCCAGGGTGATGGAAACGGACGTGGATTCCGTCAGGGCGGTGACAACAGAGACAATAGAAATGGAAACGGAAATGGCAGCAGATTTGGCCAGGGAAGACCACAGGGCGGTCAGGGACGTTTCGGAGGAAAAGACGGAGATAACCGTAGTGAAGGACGCTTTGGCGGACAGAACCACCAGGGTGGACAGCGCTCCGGCGGTGCAAGAAGAAGCGGCGGCGGATCTGACGCAATCTTTACACCAGAGCTGACCAAGACATCCAAGGACAGCAAGCGTGAGCGTGACAGAGAGAACAAGAATAAAAAGAAAGATTTCGATAAGACATCAGGTGGCGGACACAGACCAAACCAGGGCGGCAGAAACCAGATGTCCAGAATCCCGAAAGCACTTCAGAAACCTGCTCCGCAGCAGAAACAGGAAGAGAAGAAACCGGAGATCAAGGAGATCACAATTCCGGAGAAGCTTACCATCCGCGAGCTTGCAGAAGCGATGAAGATGCAGCCATCTGCAATTGTTAAGAAGCTGTTCATGGAAGGTCAGATGGTAACGGTAAACCACGAGATCGATTTCGAGCAGGCAGAAGAGATTGCTCTTGGATTTGACATTATTGCAGAAAAAGAAGAAAAAGTAGATGTAATTGAGGAGCTTCTGAAAGAGGAAGAGGAAGACGAATCCACAATGGTTTCAAGACCACCGGTAGTCTGTGTAATGGGACACGTTGACCATGGTAAAACTTCTCTTCTGGATGCAATCCGTAAGACAAACGTAACAAGAGGCGAGGCTGGTGGAATCACACAGCATATCGGTGCTTATGTAGTTGATATTAACGGACAGAAGATCACTTTCCTTGATACACCGGGACATGAGGCATTCACTGCCATGCGTATGCGTGGAGCAAACTCCACAGATATCGCTGTTCTTGTAGTTGCAGCTGATGATGGTGTTATGCCACAGACAGTAGAAGCTATCAGCCATGCAAAGGCTGCTGGTGTTGAGATCATCGTTGCCATCAACAAGATCGATAAGCCAAGTGCAAACATTGAACGTGTAAAACAGGAGCTTTCCGAGTATGAGCTGATTCCTGAGGACTGGGGCGGTACAACTCCGTTCGTTCCGGTATCTGCCAAGACAGGAGAGGGCATTGATGATCTTCTTGAAATGATCCTTTTAACCGCAGAGGTTTCTGAGCTGAAGGCAAACCCGAACCGTGCAGCAAGAGGTCTTGTGATCGAGGCTCAGCTGGATAAAGGCAAAGGACCGGTTGCTACGATCCTTGTACAGAAGGGTACTCTTCATGTTGGAGATTTTATCGCAGCCGGAGCATGCAATGGTAAAGTACGTGCCATGATGGATGATAAGGGACGCCGTGTAAAACAGGCTGGTCCGTCTACTCCTGTAGAGATCCTTGGTCTTGGCGATGTTCCGAATGCCGGAGAGGTTCTTATGTCCTTTGAGAATGATAAAGAGGCTAAGAATTTTGCAGCAGCATTCGTTTCCGAGAATAAGAACCGTCTTCTTGAGGAAACTAAGGGTAAACTTTCCCTGGATAATCTGTTTGACCAGATTCAGGCAAGCGACCTTAAGGAGCTCCCGATTATTGTCAAAGCCGATGTGCAGGGTTCTGTAGAAGCTGTAAAACAGAGTCTTGTAAAACTTTCCAATGATGAGGTTGTTGTAAGAGTGATCCATGGCGGCGTTGGTGCTGTCAATGAGTCTGATGTCAGCCTTGCTGCTACATCAAATGCGATCATCATCGGATTTAACGTTCGTCCTGATACCACAGCGAAACAGCTGGCAGAGCAGGAAGGCGTTGACCTTCGTCTGTACCGTGTTATCTACCAGGCAATTGAGGACGTGGAAGCTGCCATGAAGGGTATGCTGGATCCGGTATTTGAGGAGAAGGTAATCGGTCATGCAGAGGTTCGTCAGCTGTTCAAGGCTTCCGGTATCGGTACTATCGCAGGAAGCTATGTGCTTGACGGTACCTTCCAGAGAGGATGCAAGGTACGCATCACCAGAGACGAGGAGCAGATCTACGAAGGTGAGCTGGCTTCCCTTAAGAGATTTAAAGATGATGTCAAAGAAGTTCGTGCAGGCTATGAGTGTGGTCTTGTATTCCAGGATTTCAATGACGTTAAAGAAGAAGATAAAGTTGAAGCATATATTATGGTTGAGGTGCCGCGCTAGAGCGTAGTAATCGCAGGTGTCAGTTGGGGGCAAGCTCATTGCCCCCAATTTTCCGTTGTCCAGAGCCTGCACTCATATAGGAGACCAAAAAATGAGAAAAAACAGCATTAAAAATACAAGGATCAATGCAGAAGTTCAGAAAGAACTGAGCAACATTATCCGCGGTGAGATCAAGGATCCCCGCATCCATCCCATGACATCTGTCATGGCTGTGGAGGTTGCACCGGATCTTAAGACCTGCAAGGCATTTATCAGTGTCCTTGGCAGCGAGGAATCCAAGCAGTCCACAATTAAAGGGCTGAAAAGTGCAGAAGGCTATATCCGCCGTCAGCTTGCGAAGAACCTGAATCTTCGCAATACGCCGGAAATCCGCTTCCTTCTGGATGAGTCCATTGAATATGGCGTAAATATGTCCAGACTCATTGATGACGTGATCGAACACGACCATTCGAAGGGCACTGAGAGTGAGGACGGGGAAAAACAGGATACAGCAGAAACTGAAGACGAAGAGTAAAAATCGAGGTGAAGGGAATGGAGAGAATCGAAGAAATTCTGGATGGCGTAAAGACCATGGGAATTGGGGGACATGTTCGCCCGGATGGTGACTGTGTAGGTTCCTGCATGGCACTTTATCTGTATATAAAGAAATGGTATCCTGAAATCAAGGCAGATATCTATCTGGAGAAGCCGAAACCGGTATTCGGACATATTGCATGCATGGACGAGGTGCATTATGAAGCAGGCGAGCCCAGAGAGTATGATCTTTTTGTAACCTGTGATGTAAGCGCTCCTGACCGTCTGGCAGTAGTGTCTGATTATTTCGCTTCTGCGAAAAAGACCGTCTGCATTGACCATCATGTGAGCAATCCGGGATTTGCAGATGTGAACCACGTACATGGTGAGATCAGCTCTGCCAGCGAGGTTCTGTATAAGCTTCTTGACAAAGAAAAAATCAATCTGGATATTGCAACTGCTATTTATACCGGAATGATCCACGATACAGGTGTATTCCAGTATTCCTCAACATCTCCGGACACCATGCGTATTGCCGGTGACCTGATGGAAAAGGGTGTTGATTTTTCCAATATTATTGACGAATCCTTCTATCAGAAAAGCTACATTCAGAATCAGGTCATGGGACGTGTTCTGGCAGAGAGCATTATGCTTCTGGATGGCAAATGTATCGTTGGCTACATGAAGCTGAGAGACATGGATTTCTATGGTGTAAAGCCGTCTGACCTGGATGGAATCGTAAGCCAGCTCCGTCTTACGAAAGGTGTGGAAGTGGCAATGTTTATTTACGAGCATGAAAGTCAGGTGTTTAAGGTATCACTCCGTTCCAACGGTGCTGTAGATGTAAGCAAGATCGCTTCCTATTTCGGAGGAGGCGGACATGTGAAAGCAGCAGGCTGCGATCTGGCCGGTTCCATGTACGACGTTATCAATAATATTTCAGAGCAGATCGAAAAACAGCTTTTAGGACAGGATAAGTAATGGCAGATTTTCAGGGAATCATTGTAATTCACAAGGAAAAAGGCTTTACCTCCCATGATGTGGTAGCCAAGCTTCGGGGAATTCTCCATATGAAAAAAATAGGACATACAGGGACTCTTGACCCGGATGCTACCGGTGTTTTGCCGGTAGCTCTTGGAAAAGGCACCAAGCTGGTGGATCTTCTTACAGATAAGGAAAAAACGTATGAGGCAGTGCTTCATCTGGGAATCGACACGGATACCCAGGATATGTCTGGAACAGTTCTGGAAGAGAAGCCGGTGAATGTGACCGAGGAGGAAGTGCGAAAGGTACTGAAAAGCTTTGTAGGGGAGCAGCTTCAGGTTCCGCCTATGTATTCTGCTCTGAAGGTAAATGGAAAGAAACTTTATGAGCTGGCAAGAGAGGGCAAAACGGTTGAGCGAAAAGCCAGGCCAGTGTGTTTCTACGAGATAGAGCCTCTGGAATTTCATCTTCCGCTGGTGAAAATAAGAGTGACCTGCAGTAAGGGAACCTATATCCGCACCTTGTGCCATGATATTGGCGAGAAGCTTGGCTGTGGCGGCTGTATGGAAGAACTGCTCCGGTCAAGGGTTGGTCGGTATTCTCTCTTTGAGAGCCATACGCTTGCCCAGGTGGAAGCTGCTGTGGCAGATGGAACCGTCCAGGATATGATCGACCCGGTGGAAGCAGTTCTGGCTGAGTACCCCGCTCTTTATGCGGATTCTTACGGGGACAGGCTTCTGGCAAATGGAAATCCGCTGTCCGACAATCTGGTTCGTCCCCAGCACAAAGAGGGTTGGGTGCGCATGTACGCCAGTGACGGAACTTTTACAGGTATTTTTCAGTGGGATGCAGGGAAGAAGAAATATTATCCGGTGAAAATGTTCTGAATAATAAAGTGACGATTCAGCAGGTGCTGAATAGTTACCGATCAGGCATAAACTGGTTTGACAGGAGAGATTATGGAATACCTGAAGATAGAGGGTGAGTTTCCAAAACTTGCCAACTGTGCAGTAACAATGGGAAAATTTGACGGGATCCACCGTGGCCACAGGAAACTGGTTGAGAAGATCAGGGAGCGGAAGACACTTGGAGAACAGGCTGTCCTTTTTGCCATTGATGCTTCCAGCAATATGATCCTTACCAGCCAGGAACGGGCTTCCCTTCTTGAAAAGCTTGGCGTGGATGTGCTGGTAGAATGCCAGTTAAATGACAGGATCCGGCATATGAAGGCTGAGAATTTTATAAAAGAGATTCTTATGGGAGATCTTGGGGCATCCTACGTAGTAGTGTGAGAGGACAGCCGGTTTGGCTTCGAGCGGAAGGGTACGCCCCGGCTTCTTATGGAATTTGGAGAAAAGTATGGCTTTGATGTGGAAATCCTTTCCAAAGAAATGGATGGGCACAGGAAGATCAGCAGTACCTATATCAGAGAAGAACTGAAAAAAGGAAATATGGAGAAAGTCACTTCCCTTATGGGAAGGGATTATTTTGTGGAAGGCCAGGTGGTACATGGCAGGGGAATGGGACATAAGGTTCTGCTTCCCACTACCAATCTCGTGCCTCCCAGGACCAAGATCCTGCCGCCAAACGGTGTGTATGTGACAAGCTCTTATTTCGGGGATAAGATATACCACGGAATTACCAACATTGGCTGTAAGCCTACGGTTGGTGAGAGCTTTATAGGGGTGGAAACCTATCTTTTTGACTGTAAGGAAGATCTCTACGGAGAGGAATGCCGAGTGGATTTCAAAAAGTTTTTGAGGCCGGAACGGAAATTTCCCTCTCTTGAGGCGCTGAAGAGCAGACTTCTGGCGGATGCAGAGGATGGCCG
>OHAD01003342.1_pt1 | contig 10511 bp, 6 predicted proteins | sample 1577011 | NCBI WGS metagenome assembly OHAD01 (sample SAMEA3541510, study PRJEB24748) | human gut metagenome | biome: human gut; feature: human-associated habitat; material: faeces | place: China | collected 2012
GCCCGCAGCTCCTCGTCCTCGTGCCCCCACGGATAGCAGACGCGGCAGAACGGATCCTCAAAGCCCTCCATCCCGGCCTCGTCGCCGTAGTAGATGCACGGCATACCGGGCAGGGTAAACTGCAGGAAGGCCGCCATGCGCAGCCGCATCAGGGCGGTCTTGCGCTGCACCGGCGTCATGCGGCGGTGCGCCCGCTCGTCCTTCGTGCCGCGGAACGGCTCACCCAGCACGGTCAGGATGCGCGGCGTGTCATGCGTGCCGAGGTGGTTCATCACGCAGGAGAGCACCTCGGGCGGGTAATTCTCCGCCAGCGTCATCAGGCTTTCGCCCAGCGCCGTGCCGTCATCCGCATCCGTCAGGAAGGCCACGATGGCGTTGCGCCACGGGTAATTCATGACAGAATCCAGCTCGCCGTCGACAAAATAGCGGCGGGAAACGCCGTAGGCGCGCTTATTCGACGCGTCCTCCCAGACCTCGCCGAGCAGCAGGCTCTGCGGATCGATCTGCCGCATCCGGCGGCGCAGGCGGCGAACAAATTCATCCGGCAGCTCGTCGACGACGTCAAGCCGGAAGCCATCCGCTCCGAGGCGCAGCCAGTGGGCGATGACGGAGTCCTCATCCTCGATAATATAATGGAGATACGTCTCGTCCAGCTCCTCGACGCACGGGAGCGTGCGGATGCCCCACCAGGCCTCGTAATCGTCGGGATAATGGTGGAAGCGATACCAGCGGCGGTACGGCGAATTCGGGTCGGACGCCGCGCCGTGGCCAAACACATGCTTCGCGTCAAAATAGACGCTGTTGCTGCCCGTGTGGGAGAACACGCCGTCGAGAATGACGCGCATGCCGCGCGCGTGAGCAGCGTCACACAGGGTGCGGAAGTCCTCCTCCGTGCCGAGCATGGGGTCCGGGCGGCGATAATCCGCCGTATCATAGCGGTGATTCGACCACGCCATGAAGATCGGGTTCAGGTAGAGAACGCCGACGCCCAGCTCCTGCAGATACGGCAGCTTTTCGCGGATGCCCGCGAAATTTCCGCCGAAGAAATCGTTGTTGCGCACCTCGCCCTGCGCATCGGGGCGGTACTCCGGCAGCTCATCGGGGCTTTCGTGCACCCAGAACGGCTGGAGCTTACAGGTCAGGTCGCAGCTTCCGCTGCGGGCAAAGCGGTCGGGGAAGATCTGGTACATCACGGCGCCCGGTGCAAAGTCCGGCACCCGGAAATCGGCCGGAATGACGCTGAGCTGCCACTTCTCCCCTGCCTCCATATTCGTATCGCTCCCCTGACGGAACAGGCGGAAGCTGCCGCCGCCGCGCTTGTCGATGCGGAACCAGTAAAAATGCAGCCCGGTCTCCTGCCGCGTGAATTCCAGACGCCAGAGCTCATAGCCGTCCTCGCCGCGCGAGGCGAAGGAAAACGGCAGCTCGGCGCACACAGCGTGCTCGCTGTTCTCCAGCATCAGGCGGACGCCGGAGGCGCCGACCTCCGTCGGGATGCGGATCTGCAGAACGCAGCACTCCCCCGTCCGGAGCGTTCCGAACGGGGTCTTGTACTGCGTCTGACGGCTGTCAAACAGGATACGCATCTCAGTCGAGATCCCAGATCTCGTCCGCGTATTCCTTGACGGCGCGGTCCGAGGAGAAGATGCCGGCCTTGGCGATGTTGATGAGGGACATGCGGGCAAAGCGCTGCTTATCCTGATAGACCGCGGCGACATCGCGCTGCGCGCGGGCGTAATCCTGGAAATCGGCCAGCGTCATATAGGGGTCAGCCGTGCCGAAGCGGTTCGTGAGCAGCGAATCGACCAGATCGTCGAAGCGTTGGCCGAGCACGCCGGACGTGAGCATGTCGAGCACGGCCTGCAGCTCCGGCGTGACGAATTCCGTCGGATGGTAGCCGCGCTGCCACAGCTCATCGACCTCATGGGCCTTCATGCCGAAGAGGAAGATGTTCTCGTCGCCGACCTGCTCGTGGATCTCGACGTTCGCGCCGTCGAGCGTGCCGATGGTCACGGCGCCGTTGATCATGAGCTTCATGTTGCCGGTGCCGGAGGCCTCCTTGCCCGCGATGGAGATCTGCTCGGAGATATCGGCGGCCGGGATGATGATCTCCGCAAGGGAGACCTTATAGTCCTCGAGGAAGACGACCTTCAGCTTGTCGTTGACGTCCGGGTCATTATTGATGAGCTTCGACGCAGCGACGATGAGGCTGATGATCTGCTTGGCGCGGATATAGCCCGCGGAGGCCTTGGCCGCGAAGATGAACGTGCGGGGCATGAAATCGCCGTGCGGATTGGCCTTGATCTGGCGGTAGAGATACAGAACATGCAGGATGTTGAGCAGCTGGCGCTTGTACTCATGCAGGCGCTTGATCTGGATATCGAAAATGGAATCCGGGTCGACGCGCACGCCGTTCTGGTTCTCGATGAGAGCGGCGAGGCGCTCCTTGTTCTTGCGCTTGATGGCCATGAGGTCCGCAAGCACCTTTTCGTCATTCTGATACGGCAGGAGCTTCTCGAGTGCGCGGGCATCCCGCAGGAAGTCGCCGCCGATGAGCTGCTTGAGATAATCCGTCAGCAGCGGATCGGACTGGCACAGCCAACGGCGATAGGCGATGCCGTTCGTCACGTTCAGGAAGCGCTCCGGCGTGATCTGACAGTAGTCGCGGAAGATGCCGTTGCGCAGGATGTCCGTGTGCAGCTTGGAAACGCCGTTGACCTTGTGGCAGGCGGCAAGGCAGAGGTTCGCCATGCGGACCTCGTTGTTCGCGATGACGGCCATGTAGTTGATCTTGCCCCAGTCGTTCGGGTAGACCGCGCACAGGCGCTCGATGAGGCGGCGGTTGATCTCCTGACAGATGGAGTAGACGCGCGGCAGCTGCTCCCGGAACAGGTCGACGTTCCAGCGCTCGAGCGCCTCGCTCATGACGGTGTGGTTCGTATAGGACAGCGTGCGGCAGGTGATATCCCACGCCTCGTCCCAGCCGAAGTCGTGCTCGTCGATGAGCAGGCGCATCAGCTCCGGCACACACAGGGCCGGATGGGTGTCGTTGATGTGGATGGCGACCTTTTCCGGCAGGTTCGTGTAGGTGCGGTATTTCTTATAGTGCTTCTTCAGGATGCTCTGCAGCGACGCGGAAACAAGCAGATACTGCTGCTTCAGGCGCAGGCGCTTGCCCTGAATGTGATCGTCCGCCGGATAGAGGACCTTGGAGATGGTCTCGGCCATGGCGTTGCGCTCCAGCGCGCGGACATAATCGCCGCGGGAGAAGGCGGCCATGTCGAAGCTCTGCGGCAGCTTGGCGCTCCACAGGACGAGGCGGTTGGCGGCGTCGCTGTCATAGCCGGAGATATACATGTCATACGGCACGGCCATAACGGAGCTGTAGCCGACCTGTGCGACCTTGAAGCGGTCGTTGTCCATCCACTCGCGGACCTCGCCGCCGAACTTGACCTCGACGGCATCGTCCTCGCGGGCCTGCAGCCACACGTCGCCCATCTCGAGCCAGTTGTCCGGGAATTCCATCTGCCAGCCGTCGACGATCTTCTGCTTGAAGATGCCGAATTCATAGCGGATGGAGAAGCCGGTCATCGGGTAGTCCATGCCGGTCGCGGCATCCATATAGCAGGAGGCCAGACGGCCAAGGCCGCCGTTTCCAAGGCCGGCATCGGGATCGATGGCGTAGATCTCATCGATGTCGAAGCCTGCATCAGCCAGTGCCTTACGGAACTCCGCCTCCAGCCCGAGGTTAAAGAGGTTATTGCGCAGGCTGGTGCCGACCAGGAACTCCATCGACATATAATAAACTTCCTTGCGCTCCTTTTCGGTGCAGCGGTTGCCAAAGACGCGGTTCTTCTCCGTCAGCAGCTCGCGGACGCTGATGCACAGCGCGCGATAGACCTGCTTCTGGGTGGCGTCGGCAAGCTCGCAGCCGAAAATGCGGCGCAGCGTGTCGTTGAGCAGCTCCGTGGGCTGAATGGCGCGCTCGGGACGGGCGTCATTCTCCGCAAGCTTCTGGATCTTCTGTTTGGAATTTTGCTTCTTGTTCATGGGGCCTCCTAAAGTTTTCCGTAATTCCGGAATCAGCGTTTGAAATCATGATTTATTACTGCTTGCCGTAGAGCAATTCGCTGTACAGCTGCATATATTCGTTGGCCGGGACCTGCCAGCTGAAGTCACACTCCATATCATGGCGGGCCAGCCTGTTCCATGCGTCGCGGTCGCCGTAATACAGGCCCGCTGCGCGGTCGATGGCGCCGAGGAAATCATCGGCGTTGTAGCTCTGGAACGTAAAGCCGCGGCCCTCACCCGTTTCGGGATTGTAGGGCGGGACGGTGTCGCGCAGGCCGCCGGTCGAGGCGACGATGGGCACGGTGCCGTAGTGCATGGCGATAAGCTGGGACAGGCCGCACGGCTCGGACTTCGACGGCATGAGATACATGTCGCAGCCCGCATAGACACGGGAGGCGAGCGCCGGGTCGAAGCACAGCCGGACGGCGATGCGGCCGGGATACTGGCGAGCCAGCGCGCTCAGAGCGTACTCATACTGCTTTTCACCCGTGCCGACGATGACGAGCTGGATCTCGCGCTCCATCAGGCGCTGGCCGATGTAGCACAGCAGGTCGATGCCCTTGTGCCCGGCCAGGCGCGTGACCATGCCGAGGATGGGGGCGTCCGTGTCGGTGCTCAGGCCCATCTCCTCGCGCAGGGCGCGCTTGTTGACCCATTTGCCGCTCATATCGGCGGCGGAATAGTTCGCACTCAGGGCGCAGTCCGTCTCGGGGTCAAAGACATCGGTGTCAATGCCGTTCGTGATGCCCCACAGCCACGCATTGCGCAGCACGCCGTCGAGGCGGTGGGCATAGTACGGATAGCGCAGCTCCTCGGCATAGGACTTGGAGACCGTCGTGACGATGTCCGAGAGCTCGATGGCGCCCTTCATCATGTTGATCGCGCCGTCGAACGTCAGGCTCGCGCGGTATTCATCCGGCAGACCGAGAATATTGTCGAAGAACGACGCATCGGCCCAGCCCTGATACTCCACGTTGTGGATGGTAAAGACAAGCTTCGTCTGCGGGCACCAGTCATGGTACAGCGCGCGCAGGTACACGGGCGTCATGGCCGCCTGCCAGTCGTGGCAGTGCAGGATATCGGGCTTGAAGTCGAGGAAGTACAGCGCGGCCATCACGGCCTTTGAGAAATAGGCGAAGCGCTCACCGTCGTCGAAATCGCCGTAGACGGTGCTGCGCGCGCCGAAATAGTAGTCGTTGTCGATGAAATAGACCTGCAGCTTCTTGCGGCGGGACTTCAGACGCAGGATACCGACATAGCTCTCGCGCCACGCCAGCTCCATGGAGAACGAGCCGACCTGCTCCGTCTCGATGGCCGGGTCCTCCTTGATGCGCTTGTAGTACGGCAGGAACAGGCAGATCTCGTTGCCCTTCAGCTTGGACAGTGCATTGGGAAGCGCCTGCATCACGTCGCCCAGGCCGCCCGTCTTGACAAACGGCGCAGCCTCGGAGGCGACCATTGCGATCCTCATACGACCTCTCCTCTCTTGAACACCAGCGGATGATCCATGGTGCCGCGCAGCACGGCGCCCGGACGGACGACGACGTCCATATCCATGATGACGCACTCCAGATCGGCGCCCTCGCCGATGGTGCAGCGCTGCATGATGACGCTGTTGCGCACGGATGCGCCCTCGCCGAGCTTCACGCTGCGGAACAGGACGGAATTGACGGCGGAGCCCTCGAGCACGCAGCCGTCGGCCACGACGCAGTCGTCGATCTCGGAATGCTCGCCGTAGTAGGCAGGCACCTCGTCGCGGACCTTCGTGTAGATCGTCAGGTCCTCGCGGGCGAACAGGCCATGGCGGATCTCCGGGCGGATGAGGGCGAGGCTGTTGTGGAAGAACTCCGTCGTGCTCTCGTTGAACAGCGCCACGCCGTCATAGCGGTAGGCGTTGACCTTCATGCCGGTCTCCGCAAAGCCGTGCATGACAAGGTCGCGCTCGAAATGGTAGCGGTTGTGGGCCACAGCCTCCGTGACCTCACGCATGAGGAGCTCGCGGCGGATGACGAACAGGCCCATGGAGGCAAGATACTGCTCGCCTGCGCAGTAGTCGACGGCCACGTCCGTCACGCGGTCATCCGCGTCGACCTTCACGGCCAGATCGAGCTGCTTCTGCCCGTTGCAGATGCCGTCCTTCACCACGACGGTGACGTCCGCGCCCGAGGCGGCGTGGGCCTCGACGATCTTTTCGAGATTGATGGCGCACAGCACGCCGCTGTCGGCCAGAACGACATATTCCTCCGTGGAGATTTTCAGGAAATTCATGGCGGAATCCAGCGCCTCGAGCTTGCCGCGGTAGCTGCCGTTGTGGCCCATGGCAAACGGCGTCAGGAATTCCAGGCCGCCCTCACCGAGCTCGAGGTCCCACTCCTGCCCGGAGCCGATGTGGTTCATAAGGGACTGATAATTATACTTCGTGATGATACCGATATGGCGAATGGCAGAATTCGTCATGTTCGACAGGGAGAAATCGATCTGACGATAGCGCCCGCCGTAGGGCAAAGACGCCATGGTGCGCTTGTTCGTCAGCTCACCGAGGGAGCTGTCATAGATGTTCGCAAAGATGATGCCCATCGTAGTCATGGTTCTTGTCCTCCCTCTCAATAAATATCGCCCGGCTTGATGGCGGTGTTCTCGGCAATGGTCTTGGCCTTTCCGACCACACTGATCTTCTTTTCCTCACCGGGGGCGAACGAGCCGCCGATCACCGCGCCGCGGCAGATGCGGCAGTCCTCGCCGATGATGGCGTGGCGGATGATGACACCGGACTCAATATGGACGTTCGGCATGATAACGCTGTCCTCCACGATGGCGCCGGAGTCGACCGTGCAGCCCGTAGAGATGATGGAGTGCGTGATGGTGCCATAAATTTCGCAGCCCTCGGCGATGAAGCAGTTCTTATTCTTCGACTCACGGGCGATGATGCTCGACGGCATGGCGTAGTTCCGGGCATAGATGCGGTTGCCCTTCTCACCGTAGAGGTTGAAGGCAGGGTTCTTGCCCAGCAGGTCCATATTGGCCTCCCACAGGGAGCTGATCGTGCCGACGTCCTTCCAGTAGCCCTGGAATTCATAGGCGAACAGGCGGTAGCCCTCGTTCAGAATGGCGGGGATGACGTTCTTGCCGAAGTCGTTCTCGGAACGCGGGTTCTCCTCGTCCTCGATGAGGAACTTTTTCAGCACGCTCCACTTGAAGATGTAGATGCCCATGGATGCGTTCGTGCTCTTCGGATGCTTCGGCTTCTCCTCGAATTCGTAGATGGAGCCGTCCTCGCGGGTATTCATGATACCGAAGCGGCTGGCCTCTGCCAGTGGGACCGTGCGCACGGCGATGGTGCAGTCGGCCTCCATCTGCTCGTGGTAGCGCAGCATGGCGGCATAGTCCATTTTATAGATGTGGTCGCCGGAGAGGATGATGACATCGTCCGGATCATAGCGCTCGATGAAGGCGATGTTCTGATAGATCGCGTTCGCCGTGCCCTTGTACCACTCGGATTTCTTGCTCTTGGCATAGGGCGGCAGGACCTGCACGCCGCAGTGGCTGCGGTTCAGACGCCACGGCTGGCCGTTTCCGATGTACTCATTGAGCTCGAGCGGCTGATACTGCGTCAGCACGCCGATGGTGTCAATGCCGGAGTTCACGCAGTTGGAGAGAGGAAAATCGATGATGCGATACTTACCGCCGAACGGGACCGCAGGCTTTGCCGTGTTCTCCGTCAGCACCATCAGGCGGCTCCCCTGCCCGCCCGCCAGCAGCATCGCGACGCAGTGCTTTTTCTGGAAGTTCATGGTCATTTCTCCTTCTCGTCATTCAGGATTTTGCCGTTTTCTTGCGCGGGGCTGTCTTTTTGCGGTAGAAGGCCACGGAGAGCGGCGCGAGCGTGAAGCTGCCGGAGAAGGGCAGGCCGTGCAGCGGCTCCTTTTCGGCCGTCACAACGGGAAGCTCCGTTCCCTTGCCGCCGTAGCGGACCTCATCACTGTTGAAGACCGCCTCGTATTCGCCCGGCTTCGGCAGGCCGAGGCGATAGTCCGTCCGGGTGACCGGGCAGAAGTTGCAGATCACGATCAGCTCGCAGCCGCGGCGATCGATGCGGCGGAAGGCGATAACGCTGTTGTCGCGGTCGTCGGCGGAGATCCACTGGAAGCCGTTCCAGTCGGAATCGTTGTTCCACAGGCTGCTGTGATCCAGATAGAAATGGTTCAGATCGCGCACATAGTCCTGCATCTGGCGATGGCGCTCATAGTCGAGCAGGAGCCAGTCGAGCTGCTGTGCGTAATTCCACTCGATAAACTGTGCAAATTCGTTGCCCATGAAGCTGAGCTTCTTGCCGGGGTGGCCCATCATGAAGCCGTAGAACACGCGCAGGTTGCTGAACTTATCGTCATATTCGCCCGGCATCTTGTTGATAAGGGAGCACTTGCCGTGCACCACCTCGTCATGCGAAAGCGGAAGAATGAAGTTTTCGGAATAGGCATACGTCATGGAGAACGTCAGGTCGTTGTGGCTGCCCTTGCGGAACAGCGGATCGAGCGACATATAATGCAGCATGTCGTTCATCCAGCCCATGTTCCATTTGAACAGGAAGCCGAGGCCGCCGTCGTAATCCGGCTTCGTCACGAGCGGGAAGGCCGTGGACTCCTCGGCCGCCGTGATGGCGCTGCGCCGCACGGAGAACACCGCGCGGTTGAGCTTGCGCAGGAAGGCGATGGCCTCGAGATTCTCCTTGCCGCCGAACTTGTTCGGGTGGTACTCGCGGCGGCCGTAGTCGAGGTAGAGCATGGCGGCCACGGCGTCGACGCGCAGGCCGTCGATGTGGTACTGCTCCAGCCAGTACACGGCGTTCGAGATGAGGAACGACTGCACCTCGCCCTTGCCGAAGTCGAAGATGCGGGTCGTCCAGTCGGGGTGCTCGTTCATGAGCGGGTCTTCCAGCTCATAGCAGCAGGTGCCATCGAATTCATAAAGGCCGTTCTCGTCCTTCGGGAAGTGGGCCGGGACCCAGTCGAGCAGCACGCCGATGCCGGCCTCGTGGCACTTGTCCACAAAGCGCATGAGCTGCTTCGGCTCGCCGTAGCGGAACGTCGGAGCATAGTAGCCCGTGACCTGATAGCCCCACGACGGCTCATAGGGATATTCGGACAGCGGCATGAGCTCGATGTGGGTGTAGCCCATGTCCTTCAGGTAGGGCACGAGCTCATCTGCCAGCTCGTCGTAGGTATAGAGGCTGCCGTCCGGCTTGCGCCGCCACGAGCCGAAGTGCATCTCATAGATGTTCATCGGGCAGTTGAGCAGCTTACGCTTGCCCTGCTTGCGGCGGTAGTCGGCATCGCCCCAGGTATAGCCGTCCAACGTACAGATACGGCTCGACGTGTCGGGCAGCGCACAGTTGCGGAAGGCATAGGGATCGGATTTATAGACGGCGGAGCCGTCGCGGCGGCGGATATAGAATTTATAGGCGTCGCCCTCGCGCGCATAGGCGGAAAAGGCCTCCCAGATGCCGTATTCGACGAGCGTCATCGGCAGGTCCTCGGTGTTCCAGAAGTTCCAGTCGCCGGTCACGCTGACGCCCTGCGCCCGCGGGGCCCAGACACGGAAAACATAGCCGTGGACTCCGTCGCGCTCTGCGGCATGGCAGCCCAGGAAGGTATAGGCGCGCAGCTCGTCGCCGAGAGAGAAACGTTTGAATGCATTATGCAGCGTCTGTTCCATGGTGATCTCCTTCTTTGCTCAGCTTGCGGGGATACGGGAAGCCCTGATCGCGGCAGTGCTCCCTTCCAATCATCCGCCCATGCTTATTATACAACATTGCACAAAAATTTCAACTGTTCCGAAAAATTTCTGGCGCGTTTGTCGGTTTTTCCTGCGATGTTATTCTTTTTGCAGGCTTTCCGCCCATTGTACGCCGTTTTGGCCGCAAAACATGCGGAAAATGGGGTTTCCCCGGACAGCGCCGTATTTTTCCCGCCCGCAGGACGTAAGATCCGCGTAAAACGGGGTGTCAGGCATTTGCAGTTCGTACAGGGCAACGATAAAAACGTACAAGCCGATTGCGTCTGTAGGGCGTTCCCTGAGCGCCATTGGCAACTGCAAGTATTGGGACGATAATTCGGCGGCATGAGGCTTTCAAATTTGTCATTGCGAGGAGCGAAGCGACGTGGCAATCTCGGGAAGGCACTCGCAGATTGTACAGGCCGCCGTTGAAACAGCATGCACCGATTGCGTCTGTAGCGGCGGTCAGTGACCGCCTGGTAAGCACTAACAGCCGGTACACGGCATCGTTAAAATGGTGAATGCCCCCGAATTGTCATTCCGAGGAGCGAAGCGACGTGGGAATCTCGCAGTGCCCAGTCCGATAACAGGGCAGCCTCGGCGAAATCGTAACTGCCTCCCCGAGATTGCCGCGGCCCCTTCGGGGCCTCGCAATGACAAATCCGGGG
>OHAD01003350.1_pt1 | contig 10495 bp, 15 predicted proteins | sample 1577011 | NCBI WGS metagenome assembly OHAD01 (sample SAMEA3541510, study PRJEB24748) | human gut metagenome | biome: human gut; feature: human-associated habitat; material: faeces | place: China | collected 2012
TTAAAATCCCGTGGGTAGTGATACCCGTACCGGTTCGATTCCGGTCTGCGGCATTAGTTAAAAATGGGAGAAACGTTGAATTTACAGCGTTTCTCTTATTTTTTTGTTTTAAAATGTTTGAACACCTTTGAACACTTTATGATGAAATACCAAGATTCTGAAAAGCAAGCCTGTCATTCTTCCTCTTATTGACATTCCGCAAGTAATGCAATGTTGTAGCTGTCTCACTATGTCCCATTAAATAACTAAGGGTTGTAAGATTATTTCCGTCAAAAGCTGTTGAAGCATTGTAAAAGCGGATTTTATGACTGGAATGATAAGGAACACCGGCTTCTTTGCAATATTTCTTCAAACGGCGATTAAAGCTGTCTGTTGTCATAATCTCGCCGTTGGGTTCAAAGACATATATTCCATTTGGATTTAATTCCTTTGCTTTGTGAAGAATTTTAAGTGCTTCGTCTGTAAGGAACTGTTTACGGAATCCATGAGAAGTATTTCCTTTCATTTGATTTACTACTTTTACTTTTCGGCTTGAGAATGTTAAATCATCATTCAATGTACGTTCACAGGTCGCCTGTCTGTGAAGATATACAAGCCTGTTATTGTAGTCAATATCTTCCCAACGGATAGCTTTTGTTTCTCCAACACGGATAAACAGATAGAAAGATAACTGTATTGCAAGAGAATATGGCTCTATGATACACCGAAGATAATTTAATAACTTATGCGTATCATCACGGGAAAATACATTGTCACTTTGTACTTCTACTGGCTTATAGGTAAACTGTTTGAAATTCACATCAGAGACAGGATTATGTGATATAATTTCTTCTTCGATCGCATAACTCATTATTCCATTCAAAACAGAACGGGCATTACTGACTCGCTTGTGCGTGAACTGTCGGTCTTTTGTAGCTTCTCTGAAAAAGCGGATAAGCGTGATTGGTTTGATTTCGCCTATCTTCATTTTAACAAGTTCTGTATCTTTGAAAAATCTATTCCATTCAGATACATATTCTTGAATTGTTTTTGCTTTTACGGAAGTATAATCTCTTTTATACAAAAGCCATTCAGCATATAATTCTTCTAGTGTGACATTCTGACGGTTTTCAGCTTTCTGCTTTTCGATATAAAATCTGATGATTTCTTTTTCAAGGTTCTCTTTACTCTTCCTCTTAACAGGACGGCGTTTGTTAGGTTTGGTTTCATCGGGTAAATAAGTACGCCAGCTTTTTTCTGATTCCGAGTAATAAATTTCATATTTGTGATTCTTCAAGATTTTTTTATTTGCCATAATTTTAAAATCTTTGAAGACTTCATCTGTGGTCATGTTAGCACAGGTGGCTAACGTATTCAATAATGTTATATCTGAAAACGTAACGGGATTATCCATAAGATTCCCCCTTTACGCAAGGATTTTCTTTTTTTATTTTGATGTAGATAACACTGCTGTCCTTTAAGCATGAACCAGTAGATAAGAAAGCGTTGGTATCGTAAATTTGCCTTGTGTATTCTTTCTGAAAGACGATATTTTCTTTTTGTAAGTCATGTAAAATGTCTTCGGTCAGCATGACTTTTGTTTCGTGTGGAACTTTCAGATTTTGAGATTTAAAAAAGGCTTTTTTCTTATGTTCTTTCAAATCAAGGTCTTTTCCAAAATACTTGCTAAGATAACGACCTCTGTTTTCTTTGCTGTCTACATCAATGCGATTGATTTTAATAAATCCATGTGACCATAAATTCTGTAATTTTTCTTTTGCTATATACAGAAAATCAAAGAAAATAACATGATAATGGATTGCTCCACGCTTCTGTTTCTCCCACGTTGCAAGGTATTTTAATAACTGGGTTTTGGTATGGTACAAATAATAATTTAATCGCTGGATAAAATACTTAAATTCTCGGTTAGTTATCAGGATTTCCTGAATGTTTTCTTTAAATGTCAGCGTTACAAATTTTGTTTTGTTATCAAAGTTGCAGTCAACAATACGGGCAATATCCCAACGAGCCTGTTCGTAATGCTTCTGCTTGCGTTTTAAACTGTCATATTGCTTATGAGCTGACATTTCATCAAATTTTTTTCGGTTACTTGTGTCTGTTAAATCTGCCTTTTCTTTCGAGTGAATAAAAATAGGGTTTTCGTAAATATATACTTCTTTTGTAGTAGGAGTTTCAATGATTTTCGTATTGTATGCAAAACACTCTTTTGTTTTGCTCACGAATCTCACCTCATATCCCAATTTTTGTAATGAATGTTCCGATTGTTTTCGGAAGATGTTGTTTTATATATCAAGTATAGAGGTCAGCCAGTTCAGCACCTATGACGTTGTCCGGCACTGACTGGCTGACATAGTAGGGAAATTATTTCATTCCCACTTTTCTGATATTGGAAGCTTCTGCTTTGACAGAAAGACGTCCATTATAGAGACTAGCCCAAGTATGTAATCCATCAAATGAGACTGGAATCTGCCCTTTTTGTTCAAGTTCTTCGTTGGTAACAATCGCTGTGTTAGCTTTAATGCCTACTTTGACTTTTTCAAACTTTAATTTTGGAAGAAGAACTGTATAGTAGAATCCTAATTTTTCTTTTGTAGAAAAGTCTACCCAGTCAGAAACTTCTACTAACTGAAATTCCTCTTGCAGTTTGTCTGGATTTAAAATAAAGTCATTTCCTCTAATCATCGTTTCACCTCCTTATAGATATCTGATTATCAGATATTAAGATAATCTTATGATAAAACAAGCATTGCAGAATGTCAATAGAAAATATCTGAATATCCGATAAAAAGATTGACAGAGAAAATTTGATGAAATATAATGTGCTTATAAAGGAGGTTTGCTATGAATAAAATAAAAGAATTGCGGAAAGAAAAGAATATAACCGTTGCGGAACTTGCAAAAGAATTAGGCATTTCACAAAGTATGCTTACGAACTATGAAAATGGAAACGGAACACCGAGAGATGAATCTATATGGGAAAAATTATCACAGATATTCGGCGTGAGTAAAAGCCACGTTATGGGATTAACTACGGATATTGAAACAGCAAATAAGACAAAACAGTTGAAAGTGGTTGTGGATACATCTCAGCCGATCTCAATACAACCGAAGAATCAGACAGACCTTGATGTATTGATAAAACTGGATTTGATAGACAGTGAAGACATGGAAGAAGTGTCAGAATTTCTTGATAAACTGTTGGCACAGGAGAAATATGAGGGACGGAGAGAATCAAACGTTAAATATGTCGTTGAGTAGAAAATGCTTCTCAGCCGACCACTTGCCCAGTCGACCCGCCGCCCTGTTAGGAACCGTCGCACTGGGCATCCTTGCGGAACGTTAGTTTGCGAAAATACGAACAAAAGAATATAAGGAATAAAGTGATAAATGGGTATGCGGAAATAAAAAACATTCGCATACCTTTTTAATTGAATATTTTATAAAATGGAATTATACTGTGAATAGTATGAAAGAGATAATCTTAATTTGGCTTTGAAGTATTTATAAAGAAGAGGGTTAAGTATGATACAAAACATATTTAAAAGAATAGTTAATGAAATATATATTGAATACTTCAAACCTAATGGCTGGAAGAAGCAAGGATTGAATTATAGATTGTTTGATGATAGTGGACTTGGAAGAATAATAACTTTCCAAAAATCAAAATGGAGCGATGTTACCAATATAGAATTCTATATAAATTATGGAGTGTATATGGAAGTTGGTGACTGTATTGCAAATAAATCGTTTAAAGAGTATGAGTGCCAATTTAGAGATAGAACAAAAGTGTATAATGGAATGTATCTTGTGAATGAAAATACGAAATATGAGAAATTAAAAAACGAGGTCATAAGGGCATTAAAGGAAGCTAACATATTATTTGATAAAATAACTAACAAGCAGGTTTTTATTAAAATGATATTAAGTGGGACATTGCAAAAAGAAACAGAAATACCTATTATGCATTATCATACCTGTAAATTATTAGCGGATATGGGATATTATAAAGAAATTTATGAATATGTAAAAGCCCGAGATGGTCAATATTTTAATTCATTAACTGAAGAAATAGAAAAAATCATATAAATATTTTAATGGTATAGGAGCATTTGGAAAATGAAAGTAGAAAAAATAAATACCTTTGAAAGAGAATATAAATATGAGTTGCCATTAGTATATAAAGAGTTTTTGTGTGAATATGATGGACTTAGTTTAGATAATGGATGTACATTTTATTCTCTTGAAGAATTGGATGATGTTAATAAGGAATTGCAAGTAGATATATACCAGCCAGATACTGTTGCTATTGGAAATGATGGCGGTGATTTGGTTTTTTTGATGAAACAGGAAAAAGAAACGAAAACTATTTATCTAGTAGATGCAGGTGATTATGATTTAGAAACTCCATATCAAATTATCCCAAATTTTAATGAATGGATAGAAAAAGGATGTGAAATCGAAGATATAGATGGGGAAGATATAAGAGGAGTTGACTATGGTGATTTATATTTAACAAAAATGCCAAAAGAAGGAGCAAAAGGGTTGGTAACAATAAAAAGAGCTTTCAATTTAGAAATGAGTACGGGAGAGCTATTGCAAAAATCTAAAAATTTGCCAACAAAATTATTATCAAATATTACAAGTTCAAAAGCAGATATAATAGCTGAGAAAATAGGCATGTCAGGACTATTTGAGATAAGATAAGAAATACTAGTGAGATATTAGACTTGATGTAGTATCTCACTAGTTAAGTATTACCGGAAGAAATCAATAGAGTTTATAAGTAGATAGGTATAAATTTGATGAGGGTAAGTATTTCAAACCACTTCAAGTTTGTCAAATTAAGAAAACCGGTATTTGTGGAGGAGAAATTCTGTAATGAGATTTTTTGAAAATACCCGTAAGCCACAAGGCTTCGGCGGAAAATTGATGACGAAGATGATGAACAGCGGTCACGCCAAATTATCGCAATGGGGATTCTCAAATATCTCCGCGAAGTCTGATGCTGAAGTTCTGGACGTCGGCTGTGGCGGCGGAGCAAATATTGCGGTCTGGCTTGATAGATGTAGAAATGGCCACGTGACAGGAATGGATTATTCTGAGGTTAGTGTGGCAGAATCTCAAAAATTGAACGCCCTCGCCATTAAACAAGGGAAATGTAATGTAGTTCAAGGAGATGTATCTGCTATACCCTTTTCTGACGCGACTTTTGATTATGTTTCTGCCTTCGAAACAGTTTACTTTTGGCCAGGATTAGTAAAATGCTTTTCCGAGGTCAACCGTGTGCTGAAAAGCGAAGGCATATTCCTGATTTGTAACGAGAGTGACGGAACGAATGCCGCAGATGAAAAATGGACAAAGATGATCAATGGTATGAAGATTTACACATCTAAACAACTTGTTGCCGCTTTGAAAGAAGCGGGTTTTACAGAGATCAAAACGTATTCAAATGCAAAAAATCATTGGATAAGTATTGTTGCAACGAAATAGCCAAATTCGGAATTTGTGGAGGTGTTGAATGAAAAGTGTATTAATGATTGGACAGTCCAACATGGCTGGACGTGGATTCATAAACGAAGTACCGATGATTTGTAATGAGAGAATCCAGATGTTAAGAAATGGAAAATGGCAAATGATGACAGAACCAATTAACTACGATCGTCCTATATCAGGAGTAAGTCTTGCGGGTTCATTTGCTGCAATGTGGTGCATGGAAAACAAAGAAGAACAAATCGGCTTGATTCCATGTGCGGAAGGTGGCAGTTCCATTGATGACTGGTCTATAGAGAAAATATTATTTAAAAATGCAATTATTCAGGCAAAATTTGCAATGCAAAATAGTAATTTGATTGCTATTCTGTGGCATCAAGGAGAAAATGATAGCTATAATGGTAACTATAAAACGTATTATGAAAAATTACATACAATTTTTGAGGCTTTAAAAAATGAACTTAATTTAGACGATGTACCGTTTATTATTGGAGGACTTGGTGACTATTTAGGAAAGATAGGCTTTGGTTTTAATTGTACAGAGTATGACTTGGTGAATAAAGAATTATTACGATATGCCAATGATCATAATCATGTATATTTTGTAACTGCCCAGGGGTTGTCAGCAAATCCAGATGGCATACATTTAAATGCTGTCTCTCAAAGAAAATTTGGGGTTCGTTATTACTATGCCTACAAAAACAAAAAGAATGTGATAACACCTTTGAAAAACGAAGAAAAATTATTAGAGTCATGTATTAATATTCCATATACTCAGAATGAAATGAAATATTTAGCTATGATGGATTTGACAATGGGAAAATGTAGTTATGAAGAGTTCATAACAAAAATGAAAAATCTCTAACTTTCAATCTGACTAATGGAAATAAAGAAAAGAATCGGTAGTTATGGAGGTGAAAAATGCATTTCACAGACGAAAAAGACTATATTATGCGAATGATAAAAGAAATGGTAAGAGTATTATTTTCTTTAATGTTTGGGAAAAAGTATGTTTCTGTTGAACTTGAAAAAGAAAATAAATATGAAGTATCAGGGAAAAATTTGAAAGATTTTCTTGATATGATTGATTCTGGGGAAATTAACGAAGCAGAGAATATACTTTTAGATAGCATTGATTATACAGACAGAAATGAGGTAATGGCAGCAGCTCTTTTCTACCAATACCTTAGTGAGAAGGATAGTGAGTTTTTGAAAAATAATAATTATACAAAAGAAGAAGTGATGTCTGGTTTTAAGCAATTACTTATGCAGTCAGGATATACTGATTTGCTATGTTTGGTCAAAGCTGAAGAGTAATATAGAAAATTCAAAGAGATAAGAGTGATTGGATGAAAGGAGAAATTGCATTATATTTTCTATATTGTTTTTGACTTTATGATGGCAGTGATTATGTTTTTGTTTGGAATGTGGTTTTATAAATCAGAAGGAAAAGTTGCTAAATTCTTGTCGGGTTATAATATGAAATCAGCGGATGAACGAAAGAAATACGATGAGAATGCTATGTGTAAGGCATATGGAAAAAGAATGATGTTTATGTCAGTTCCTTTTATTATTGGAATAATCATAGATATCCAATATCTAGGAATTGGTTGTTTGATTGCATGGGGGATATGGTTTATTATGTTTGTTTTGTTGCTTATTGATAGGCATAAAAGAGAACGTTAAATTCTCGTTTATCCAATAGAAAAATAAGAATAGATTGGAGAAAGATATGGCTTCAAGTAAAGAATATTTAACCTTTATATTGGAACAGTTATCCGATTTAGAGGGAATTTCATACCGTGCGATGATGGGCGAGTATATCATCTATTATCGTGAGAAAATTGTTGGCGGTATATATGACGATAGGTTGCTTGTAAAACCTGTAAAATCTGCTGTTTCACTTATGCCTAATGCAATTTATGAGTTGCCCTATGATGGAGCAAAAGAGATGTTGTTGGTTGATAATGTTGATAACAAAGATTTCCTGACAAGATTGTTTGTCGCTATGTATGATGAACTTCCTGCACAAAAAAAGAAGAAGTCATAAAATCGAAATTTGTAGGAATAGGTATTCAGGAAAATATACAGAAAATCACGCATTTGTGGGGATGATACGAATCGTGTCATACATGTGAAAGAGCGATTCTTACGTCATTTTACGCTTTTTGATAAGGTGAAATCGTCGAAAAGACAAACCAATATAGAAAGGACGTATAATGATGAAAAAGAATGGAAAACAAGTTTTATTTTTAGGAGGTATATTTATTATAGCGTTTGCAATATGGACAGCTTTGATCCAGATGGTAGACGTGCAGCCGCTGGGTCAGAACGGAACCAATATTGGATTTGCAACATTCAATTGCTGGTTTCATCGTTTAACAAATGTTAATATGACAATTTATACGATTACCGATTGGATGGGTCTGATTCCTTTAGTTGTATGCCTGATTTTTGCAGGTATTGGACTGGTTCAGTTAATAAAGAGAAGAAGTTTCTTCAAAGTGGATCCCGATATCATTATCCTGGGAGTTTATTATGTTATAGTGATACTGGCATACTTCATTTTTGAGATCATCCCAATCAATTACAGACCAATTTTAATCAATGGAATTATGGAGGCTTCTTATCCTTCTTCAACGACTCTACTGGTATTGTGCGTGTTGCCGACTTTGGTTGAACAGATCCAGCGAAGAATGTCATGTTCTACATTGAAAAGAATCATAACGATTCTAGCAATCGCTTTTTCTGCATTCATGGTTATCGGCAGATTGATTTCCGGAGTACATTGGTTTACGGATATTGTGGGTGGTGTATTGTTAAGTGCCGGATTATTTACTGTTTATAAGGCAGTAGTTATGCTAACAATAAAAAAGTGAAATAAAAAAGGAGGTGAAGGAGGTGGAATTCCATGAAAAGCTTCAGGAATTAAGAAAGAGCCGAGGTTTGACACAAGAAGAACTAGCCGAGGCATTTTTACCCAACAATATCTTTAATTAAGGGAGACGGGAAGAGGATATCCGAGCATAGATTCATTAAAGGAAATATCCAGATATTTCTCTGTGTCCATTGATGAGCTGTTATCCGGAGATCAGTTGGTTTTGATTGCTGAAAAAGAAAACAAGTCAAATCTCAATGGTCTATGTGACTTGTTATTTGGATTTACCGATTTGCTCTCTTTGATGCTTATTTTTCTTCCATTGTATTCCAAACCGGTTGATGGATATATCTATTCAGTAAGTCTTATTGAGTATGTAGATAATGAAATTTGGATTCGTATGACATACTGGGGTCTTTTTATCGCATTAACGATTATTGGAATTGTGAATATTTTAATGGTCAATTTCAAATTTGAAAAGGGAAAAAAGGTGATTACTTTTTTGTCTGTAGGGCTTAGTATTATTACTGTTTTGTATCTGGCGATTGCGAGAGAACCATATGCAGTAACAGTGGCTTTTCTGTTGTTACTTATAAAAGGAGGTCTACTTTATAAACGAGCTATGGCCGGTCGATAAGGAGTTGAGCCATACAAATTCTAATTTTTGAAACTGAGAAATCGGAACTTGTAGGTGCGATTGATGAAAATTATTGAAGTTAAAGAAAATAAAAAACAATATCTTGATTTGCTCCTATTAGCAGATGAGCAGGAAGATATGGTTGACCGTTATCTTGATAACGGCAAGATGTATGTACTTGATGATAATGGGGTCAAGTGTGAGTGTGTCATAACCGATAAAGAAAATGACATACTTGAAATCAAGAACATTGCGACAGTTCCAGAATATCAAGGGAAAGGTTATGCAAGAGCCTTAATTGAGTTTATTGTTAATAATTACAGAGAGCAATATGCCATTCTGCAAGTGGGAACAGGCGATAGCCCACTGACAATACCATTTTATGAAAAGTGTGGTTTTGTCCGTTCGCATATCATATCAAATTTCTTTATAGATAATTATGACCACCCAATCTATGAGAGTGGAATACAGTTGGTAGATATGGTGTATTTGCAAAGACCGTTATAATTTAAATTCAAGTTTATGGAGAGTCACCGTTATGATTAGAGAATTTCAAAGGGATGATATAAATAAAGTTGCAGATATATGGTTGGATACAAATATAAAGGCACATAATTTTATCCCCGCCGAATACTGGAAAAAGCACCTCGCCCGACGTGACCGCTATCACGTCAGTTGGCCGGAATACCTCGTGATCATTGAAATCCTGCTGGCAAAGAAACACGCCATTAACTACGTGCTGAACAAGTATATATTCAATTCACGCCAGGCTATCAAGGACGGCAGTAATCCCGAATCACGAGACGGGCAACAAGGGTTCACGCTGATCAACGACAAGATTCTGGACATGATCGAGCAGAACGCCCGACTGAGTATCAGCCTCTCGGATTTCATCCTGCAACTTGACTCCGTGCGCTACCTCCGTTACGTGTCCCACAAGCACATGTATCACGAGACAAGTCGTCGATTGCGAATCGAGAATGACGAATTGCAATTGAAAGATATCACCGAAAGAGTGGACAAATCGCTCAACAACGCCAACAACATCGCGGACTTGAAAGAAGCGAACAACACGAAAAACATTCTCCTTTTCATTTCCATCGCCTCGCTTTTCGGCGTGTTGCTGGAAGGGAACGGCGAAGCTCCCGTGTTCTCCATGATCTCCAAGGAATTCGGGGTATTCACGGCTATCCTGCTGGTCGTGATCACCACGATCGGCATTTACTTCAGCATGAAAGTCATGGTCCGGATGATCATCCACTATCTCAAGAAGAAACATTACAAAAAGAAAACACAACAATTTTAATATACACGTATGATAAAAGCGTATTCAACCGATTATCGCACCCGCCTTTGCGAGTTTTTTTCTAAAATAATAGAGACACACAAGGCTTATATTTCCCACGGCGAACTACAAATGGGTGTCGCCCTTGACAGTAACGAACTGGCTCCCGACTATCAGGAAGCATGGCTGAAACACCTCGATCGTC
>OHAD01003351.1_pt1 | contig 10494 bp, 8 predicted proteins | sample 1577011 | NCBI WGS metagenome assembly OHAD01 (sample SAMEA3541510, study PRJEB24748) | human gut metagenome | biome: human gut; feature: human-associated habitat; material: faeces | place: China | collected 2012
TCGCAATGAATCATTTTTTTATTCAGTTGTACAAATTGATTATACAATCAACCTAGAAGTTTCAGATGAATTATATTCAGCTTTTTTCTTGATAAGACCATTATCATAGTTATAGATATATATATTTTCAAAGCCCATACTATTGATGTGTAGGATTATTTCCTTTTTGCCATCATTGTCTATATCTATAAAGTTAGCATATTTAATACTCTCTCCTGGTATCCTGACGATTTTTTCGTTCTCTTCAGATATTTGTCTATTACGTGTATTAAATATGTACATATATATACTACTAGTTCCTTGATTTTCGTTAGTCTTTTTCTTGAAAGCAACTATTTCATTTCTTCCATTCATATCTAGGTCCACCCTGTTTATTCTTGACACTTCGTTGAAATTTTGTGGTAGGGTAAAGCTAGTGTCTATTGGTGTTAATTGTCTAATAGAGTTGTATATTTCCAAATTTTCCTCGTTGCTGATAGGCTTTACTATTAGTTTTTCCGGTGATTTTAGGGAATTAAAATTTGCCGTTATCAGTATTGGAAGTATAATCAACAAAATTATAAAGAAACCCCACATCTTCCTATTAAATAACTTATTCAACATATCACCCCTTTAAGCTTTTTTAGGTGGTTTAGGTCCTGGATACTGGTAGTAATAGGTCTTTAACATACCATTGTACAGTTTTCTCTTTCTAATAGCATCCTGACCAAACTCATATTCAAAATCTTCATATGAAGTAATCAAGTAGTATGACCAATTTTTAAGTCTTCTAAGTGTATAGCCAAGTTCTTTGTATAGTAGCTTTACACTTTCCTGGTCCTCCAGTCTTTCTCCATAAGGTGGGTTGGTAATCAAAAAACCATATTCTTCATCAGATTTGAATTCTCTAGCGTCTTTACATTCGAATTTTATATAATTTTCAACTCCAGCTATTTCTGCATTATGCTTGGCTATCTCTATAGACTCTGGATCTATGTCATATCCGTATATAGTGAAGTCTTGGTCTTCGTTTAAGAGGTCAAAGGCTTCCTTTCTTACCTCCCACCATATCTTCTTGTCTATAGTTCTCCACTTCTCTGAGATAAACTCCCTATTCATACCTGGAGCCATATTTATTCCCATCATGGCTGCCTCAATCAATATTGTTCCTGAGCCGCACATTGGGTCGACTAGGGTTCTACCAGGTCTCCAAGGTGTCAAGCATACTAGCCCTGCTGCTAGTGTTTCCCTGATAGGAGCCTTGTTTGATAGCTCCCTATACCCTCTTTTGTGAAGGGCTAGACCAGTTGTATCTATAGAAAGTACTACCTTGTCCTTGTGTATAAATACAAAGATAGGATACCTTTCCTTGTCTTCTTTTAGCATACCAGACTCCATGTATTTTTCCTTTAGGCTATCTACTACAGCCTTTTTGACTATAGACTGTATATCCGGCGTTGAATATAGCTTGGACTTGATCGAAGACGCCTTTGCAACTGGAAACTCAGCCCCATAAGGTATAAACCTAGACCAGTCAATCTGCCTAGTCCTGTCATAGAGTTCCTCAAAGGATGTAGCCTTAAATTCTGCCACCTTTAGGCTGACCCTCTCTGCACACCTCAACCACATATTTGCCCTGGCTATGCCGTATTCGTCAGTCTTGTAGGTAACCCTACCGTCCTCCGTTTTTTCTATTTCAAATCCTAAATTTTTGATTTCATTTGCCAACATCTTTTCCATACCGAAAAAGCAAGGCGATATTAATGTATACTTATACTTCATACTTGTCCACCATTTCCATAATTTTATTTTTATTTTTTGATTATAATATTTTAGACTCTGGTTTTATGGATTTAAATTAAACCTATATATCCAAAATATCACTAATAAGATTATACCATAGAATTGGACCTTTTCGCATTTTGCTTGTTTAAATATATAAGAAAAGGGAGCTAGAACATTCATTTAGATTTTGAAAAATGCCTAACTCCCTTTGATAAGACTAGTTTTGTTGTATAGTCTTTTATTATTTTATTTATCCTATTGTATACATCAAAAATATAATACAAATTGAGATGGATTATAGCAATAGGCCGTCGGAAATATTTAGTGTCTTGTCTGCTATTTCCTCAGCAAAGACTGTATCATGGGTAATTATAAGTATTGCCATTCCCCTCTCTTTACACCTGCCTATGATGTCTTCTACCTTTTGGATATTCTCCTTGTCTAGGGCTGATGTCGGCTCGTCAAAGCACAATACCTTTGGCTTTAGGGCGCATGACCTAGCTATGGCTACCCTCTGCTGCTGGCCACCTGATAGCTGGTAGGGATAGTGATCCTTCTTGTCCAAGAGGTCGACCATTTCCAATAGCTCTAAGGCCTCCTTGATTGCCTCGTCCTTATTTTTACCGAATACCCTTACAGGAGATTCAATTATATTTTCAATGACACTCAGGTGTGGAAAGAGGTTGAAATTCTGAAATACCATACCAATCTGGCCCCTTACATCTTTCATGTCACTGCTTGACTTAATCTCTATATCGTCTAATACTATCTTGCCGCTATCGAAGCTCTCTAGCCCGTTTATACACCTAATCAGCGTCGTCTTACCGGCACCTGACCTTCCTAGGACTACACCGATTTCTCCATTATTTATTTCAAAACTAATACCCTTGAGTACTTCTACCTGTCCAAATTTTTTCTTTAGATCTATTACCTTTAACATCTTATCACCCCTTACCTATAGTATGAATATCTCTTCTCTAAGAGTGCCATCAATTTTGTTAGGATGGCTGTCATCACCAAGTATATAACTGCTGCATAGGCGAAAGGCATCAAGCTGGCTTGCCTGTTGCTGGACGCAGTCGCTACCCTTAATAGGTCGTTTAGTCCCAAGATGTATACTAGTGAAGTATCCTTTACTAGGGTAATCAGTTCATTGGAAACTGGTGGCAAGACCCTCTTTGTCAACTGGGGTAAAATTATCCTCTTGTACATTGTGATTTTATCAAATCCTAGTACCTTGGCTGCTTCAAACTGTCCCTTGTCTATTGATAGTAGGCCCCCTCTGAATATCTCTGCATAATAAGCTGCATAGTTGATTACAAAGGCTATAAAGGCCACTGTCAGCTGGTCAAATACTAGCTTTGGACTGATTATTGGAAGTACATAGTAGAAAAACATCATCTGTAGTAATAGGGGGCTTCCTCTCATTATCCATATATAGAAGCTAGATACTGAACTAGCTATTTTATTATTTGATAGCCTTACAAAGGCCACTGCTATACCCAAGGGTATGGAAAATATTGTTGTTACAAAGAACAATTCTAAAACTATTTTAACCCCTTCAATCATTTATTTCCTCCTGTTGCCTGTCACTTTTTTAGTCTTATGTGGTAGGCTTATTTTTGTATATTTATTATTGGTTGAACCATTTCTTCTTTATCTGGTCAAATGTACCATCGGCCTTCATGTCATCTAGGGCCTTGTCTAGTGCGTCTCTTAATTCTGTGTCTTTCTTTCTGAAACCAACACCGTATTCTTCACTACCTAGGTCGCCTTCTAGTACCTTGTACTTGTCTGCACCCCTCTGGCTAATATAGTATTTTAGAAGAACTTCATCGCCGACTACTGCCTTTATCCTGCCTATTTCTAGGTCCCTAAGAGCCTTGTCATATGTATCGTATGTAACAGGCTTCTTGTCCTTAATCATACCTATAAATTCCTTATTTGCTTCAATTGCTTCTAGGGCTGATGATGCTGCCTGTGTACCAACAATCTGGTCTTTTAGATCTCCTAGCTTTGTAGGGCTTTCCTTTGCCATTGTAACTGCTATTTGTTTGTTGTCAAAGTATGGCTTTGAGAAGGCTACCTTTGCCTTACGTTCTTCTGTTATAGAATAACCATTCCATAAACAGTCAACATTTCCATTGTTCAATGATTGTTCCTTCATTGACCAGTCTATGTTCTGGAATTTAACTGTATAACCGGCCCTCTTGAAGGCTTCATTGGCTAGGTCTACGTCGAAACCTTCTAGCTCATTTTTGTCATTTAAGAAGCCCATAGGAACGAATGTGTTGTCAAGTCCAATCACGACTTCTTTTTTGTTGCCAGTATCAGCGGCCTTTTGGTCATCCTTACTATTTGAGCATCCAACCATACCAGTCGCTAATAATAGTCCTAAGCCCAACATCACTGTCTTTTTGATAATACCTTTTTTCATTTTCTTTTCCTCCTAAAAAATATAATTAAATATGCCTTAGTCAGGTCCAGGATAGAATACACACAAAAAACTCCCGTGCCCTGACGTCTGCCAGAGGACGAGAGTATAAAATCCAATACTTCGTGTTCCCACCTCTATTCGTTACTATCTCACAATAGTAACCTCATCGAGTACTATATAATACTCTAACACTGTAACGTGTGTTCACGTGATAGCCTACTTTAATTTCGGTATCCAACTCATAGATGTGTTCAATATAATCTGTAATGTGCTTCTCACCAACCAGCAACTCTCTGATTAACTTCATATACCTACTATTTCTAGTCAAAGTCTTTAGTTTTGTGGTTTCTTTACTTGTTATAAAACATTTTAGTCCATGGTTTAGCATTTGTCAAGGACTTTTGAAAATTTTTTAAAAGTTTTTTGAAATTTCTAATTTTATAGTATATATCATATATCTTCAAATAATAATCTAGGCCCTATCTTGTTTTAGAAGTTTGGCTCCTTGCCCAAGGTACCAAGTTCACCTGACCAAAACTAATATCTTTGAACCTATCTGTATATTCACCCCTGTAGTTTATCAGGTAGAGTATTACCAGTTCGATGTAGTTTATGCCTAGAAGCGTTGTATTCCACATATCTTCAAATACCAACTTGTTGCCCTGTTTTGACTTGCTAGGGTGAACTACAGAGTTTCTGTAGTAGGTAATCAGGTCAACTCCATCATTAAAACTGTTTTTTAGTTCCATGGAAAATTGATCTATTTTTGATATGCTAGTATCTAACATACATTCTTTCAGAAGTCTTCTGATATTTTGATTAGCGGGATGACTATCATATTCTTGTCTTGAATATACCTCCTTCATTTCAACTAAGACTACGTATGATAACATTTCTAGCGCTGTCTGTATAGAAATAATATTATTGTCGATATTGTTTCCATTTAGCGATTCTAGGTACCAGTCTAGTGTATTGGTTATAGCCCCACTATAGTATGAATCCTCTAGTTTTTTACACATCAATGATAGGTATTTCTCTATATTGTAGTAGTTGGATATTGTGGATGTCCAGTTAAATACAAACCTGTAGTCCGATGAATAATTCTTACACCATTCCCTGTAGCTTTCCTTTCCATCTAGATATCCATGTGCATTAATTATATTTATATATCTGCCACAGGAAAAAGATAGGGCCGTTGATAGGTTGTTTAAAATATTCCTTAGCTTTTTTGTCTTGACCCGACTAGCATCTTTTTTATAAATCCTACCTGTATGTGTTATTATGCTACCACTTTTTGACACCAAGTTGTTATGCATTTCCTTGTTGTACTTATAGTTTTTATCTATGACAATTGTATAGTCATTTACCTCAAATTCTATCCTAGCAGCATATACCAAGTAACCTAGTTTTGCCAGCTTGCCAGGTATCTTATCCATATTTATTATATCGAACTGGGCATAGTCTACATCTGTATCCTTTGACTTGATTATAATGTCATTGACATAGCCATAGATTTCGCCATTTGATGTTTGTACTATCTCGGCGTTTATAATCTTGTAGCCTGGTATTTCCAAGGATATTTCTTCCATGGATAGATCATCTATGTAGTCTGATATGGTATCGTATTTGTATACACGTGCCTTGAAATTTATTGATACTGGGTCGGTTATCTTGTAATAGATAGTACCCTGACATTTAATGTCATAAGTTCCATATATATAAAACCTACCTTGGTATATTATCAGATCTTCGTTTATATAGTTATCATCATATAGGGAGACAAAAGCTTCATTACTTATATCCAATATTTTAACTCCTTCCAAAAAATAAGTACCCTATCTATAATAGAGTACTTATATTATACTATCTATGAAGGTTTAAATCAATTGGTTTAAACCTTGAACCATATGTAATATCTTGGCCATTTTTAGTTTCTTTAAAGGCTGTAGCCAACATTAGTTTAATCCTATTTAGCTGGTTGACCGATGTCGCTGATGCGTCATAGTCTATTGGAATTATATTTGCCTTAGGAAATTCCTTCTTTATTCCCTTGATTACACCCTTACCTATAATATGGTTAGGAAGGCAACCAAATGGCTGCATACATATGATATTGTTACATCCTGACTCTAGTAGCTCTAGCATTTCTCCTGGCAATAGCCAGCCTTCACCTGTCTGGTTACCCAGGGATACAAATGACTTTGTAAAGTTTGCTAGGTCGTCTATCTTCTTAGGAGGTTCAAATCTTTTACTTGCCTTAAGGGCTGATGTGTAGGTAGCCATATATGTTTCTAGTACCTTGACAACTGCCTTGCTGGCCATCATACTCTTCCAAGATCCTTCTAGGTTTTTGTACTTATAGATGTTATTATAGGCACATGCCATAAAGAAATTAATTAACTCTGGGACAACAGCTTCTGCCCCTTCTTTTTCTAAGATGCCTATCAAGTCATTATTGGCTATAGGGCTAAACTTGACTAGGATTTCTCCTACTAGGCCTACCCTTGGTTTTACTTCATTGCTTATTTCTAGCCTATCAAAATCTGAAACTATGTCCTTGATATTTCTCTTAAACTGCCTAATGCTTGCATCTTTTAGTGAGTCCTTACATTTTTGACACCATTTTTCATATAGTTGGTTGGCACTACCTGGTATCCTTTCATAGGGTCTTACCCTCAGTAGGACCTTCATCAAAAGGTCTCCGTATACTGCCCCCATTACCAGCTTGTTTATAACCTTGATGTTGATTTGTTCTCTAAATCCATTGTCTTCTATACCCTGGGCACTGATGGATACTACTGGTACATTAGGAAAACCTGCAGACTTTAGGGCCTTTCTCAAAAAGGAGATGTAGTTGGTTGCCCTACATCCACCACCTGTCTGTGTCATAAGTACAGTAGTATTGTCCAGGTCGTACTTGCCTGACTTTAGGGCATGTATCAATTGACCAATTACTATTATGGCTGGATAGCAGGCATCATTGTTTACATATCTTAGTCCCTCATCTATTATCTCTGATGAATTGTTGTTTAATATTACTAGATCGAGCCCTGAATCCTGCATGGCCCTCTCAATAAACTGGAATTGAATTGGTGCCATTTGTGGTGCCAAAAGTGTATGCTTGGTATTCAAGCGAGTATTCTTTTGGTATTGGACCTTCTTTTCTTCTAGTTGTGATGGCCTTATACCACTTTGTTCTCTTTCATTGATAGCTGCCTTTAGGGACCTCAGCCTTATCTTGGCTGCACCTAGGTTGTTGCCCTCATCTATCTTGATAACGGTATGTATCTTAGACTTTTCGCTCAGTATATCCTCTACCTGTTCAGTTGTCACGGCATCCAAGCCACATCCAAAAGAGTTTAACTGGACCATATCTAGGTTGTCATGGTTTTTACAGAATTCTGCAGCCTTGTATAGTCTTGAATGATATACCCACTGGTCAACTACCCTTAGAGGCCTATCAATGTGGGCCAGGTGACAAATAGAATCCTCTGATAGGACTGCCATGCCCAAGGAGTTAATCAATTCAGGTATACCGTGGTTGATTTCTGGGTCCAAATGGTAGGGTCTGCCTGCTAGGACTATGCCCTTTAGGTTATTTTCCTCTAGATAGGATACTGCTTCTTCACCTTTTTGTCTCACCTGGGCCTTGAATAGGTCATACTCTCTTGTCGCCATATCAATAGCCTTGTTTATCTCCTCCTGACTAATATCAGGGTAGTGATACTTCATGGCAGAATATATTCTCTTTTTCAACTTATTTTTATTGTTTAGTGTTATGAAGAAATTTATATACTTTATATTGTTTTCTTCAAGTGAATCCATATTACTCTTTATAACTTCCGGATAAGATGTCACCACCGGACAGTTGAAGTGGTTGTCAGACTCTGGGTCTTCCCTAAATTCATGCGTAACAGAAGGGTAGAATATTGTCTTTACTCCCTTTTCTATTAGGTCTTCAATATGTCCGTGAACTAACTTGGCTGGGTAACATACAGTATCTGAAGCAATCGAGCTAATGCCCTTTTCAAATATATCCTTGCTGGACTTTGACGATAGAACTACTGAAAATCCAAGCTGAGTTAAAAATGTATGCCAAAATGGATAATTTTCATACATATTCAGTACTCTTGGGACACCGATTATGCCTCTCTTGGCATCCTGTGGACTTAGTGACTTGTAGTCAAACAGCCTATCATACTTATATTTATATATATTTATGTTTTTCTTGTCTTTTTGTATTTTCTTATGTGTATAGATTGCCTCACCAACCTCACACCTATTGCCTGATACAAATATTTCTGCCTCAGAAAACTTGTTTATAGTCAGCAGGCACTTATTTGAGCATCCCTTACACCTGGTTACACTTGACTCAACTGTGATGTCGTTTAGCTGGTCTATATTCAATATATTAGACCTGATGCCCCTGTATTTTTCTCTAGATATTAAGGCACACCCGAAGGCTCCCATTAGCCCTGCTATATCAGGTCTAGTAACCTCCCTACCTGTCAAGATTTCAAAGGACCTCAAGACTAGGTCGTTGTAGAAGGTTCCACCCTGGACTACGACATTTTTTCCAAGCTCTTCAACATCTCTCAGTTTGATAACCTTGAAGAGGGCGTTTTTCACTACTGAATATGCCAAACCTGCAGATATGTCTGCTACTGTCGCCCCTTCCTTTTGGGCCTGCTTGACCCTGGAATTCATAAATACAGTACACCTAGAACCTAGGTCCACCGGATTTTCCGACTCTACTCCCACCTTTGAAAAATCAACTATATCCATATGTAGGGACTTTGAAAATGACTCAAGGAAGGAACCACAGCCGGAAGAACAGGCTTCATTTAAGATAATCTGGTCAATTACCCCATCCTTTATCTTTAGGCACTTCATGTCTTGGCCACCTATATCAAGTATAAAATCCACATCAGGATCAAAGAACTTGGCAGCCTTGTAGTGGGCAATAGTCTCTATTTCACCTTCATCTATCCTAAGGGCCTTCTTTATCAGCTCTTCACCATAGCCCGTCACAGTAGCCCTAGTAATAGAACATCCTTGTGGTAGCTTAGAATATATATCCTTTAGTATTTTAATACTCATATCTAGGGGACTTCCCTCATTGCTACCATAATGCGAATATAGTATCTGTCCTTGGTCACCTATTAGGACAGCCTTGGTAGTAGTTGAACCTGCATCGATACCAAAAAAACAGTTCCCCTGATAATTTTCTATAGTATCTCTTTTTACACAGGCTTTGGCATGTCTGGCCTTGAAATCATCATAGTCCTTGTCATCCTCAAATAATGGTATTATTTCATCATTATTTGCATCTTCAAGGCTATCCACTCCTTCAACCATATCTATTAATTCTTTGATAGAATATACTCTTTCATTTGACGCCAAAAGTGCTGCCCCCATTGCCACATATAGTTGGGCATTTTCGGGGAAAATAATGTTTTTATCTTCCAATTTCAAGACGTTTGCAAACTGCCTTCTCAACTCAGACAAGAAGTATAGGGGGCCACCTAAAAAGGCTACATTTCCCTCTATTTTTCTACCACAGGACAAAACACTGACTGTTTGTACGACAACTGCATTGAATATACTCATGGCTATATCTGACTTGCTGGCTCCATCATTTATAAGGGGTTGTATATCTGTCTTTGCAAATACACCACACCTTGAAGCGATAGGATATATTACCTTGAAATTTTTAGCAAGCTCATTTAGACCTGCAGCATCTGTCTTTAACAGAGATGCCATCTGGTCAATAAAAGCACCTGTACCACCTGCACAGATACCATTCATTCTCTGGTCAATACCTCCTGATAGGAAGGTAACTTTTGCATCTTCTCCACCAAGTTCTATAACTACATCGGTGTCTGGATTATAGTGTTCTATAGATTTTGTACTGGAGATAACCTCCTGTTCAAATTTTATACCTATCTTCTTTGATAGACCTATACCACCCGATCCTGTTATAACTGACCTTACACTGATATTACCTATTTTCTTGAAGATATCTCTTAATTGGTCACCAACTGCCTTTTTTACATCAGAAAAGTGCCTTCTATATTCCTTATATAATATTGAATTATCTTCTGACAATACAACTGCTTTAACTGTTGTGGAGCCAATATCTATCCCTAAATTATAGACCTTCTCCATCTTGTACCTCCTCATCGGTAACATACTATATATGCTACCCATCATTCGAATTTTTTAAATTAATACGTATATATAGATAAATATTTAAGTATAATTAACTATATATAATACCTATATTATTATAT
>OHAD01003355.1_pt1 | contig 10481 bp, 15 predicted proteins | sample 1577011 | NCBI WGS metagenome assembly OHAD01 (sample SAMEA3541510, study PRJEB24748) | human gut metagenome | biome: human gut; feature: human-associated habitat; material: faeces | place: China | collected 2012
ACATCCCGCACCGTCTGACACAAGGTAGCACTTGTTTTTATCCCATTTGATGAAATATCCATTTTTGCCGTATAAGTCACATAATATGTAGTCTAAAAGATACATTCCTTTTGAGCCAAACTCCGCTCTTAAAAGTCGCACTTTATCATCTGCATAAAAATCAGTATCTTTTGGAAAATAATCAACCCCATCTTTCAAGGGTCTTGCCATGTTATTCTCTCACCTCCTCAAGCTGCAAAAACTGTTTATCACGTTCAAACAGCTCGTTATATACAGTCTTTCGTCCTAAATTTAATATTTTGCATAAGTACGAATCAAGTATTATTCCATATACATGATACTGTTTTAAAAATTCATTTTTGCCCATATTATGAGCCTGTATATGGTGCTTGCGGCATAACGCAATAGCATTCATACCTACATGAACAATATCATTTCTATCCCTACCCATACCGACAGCGTCTAAGTGATGTACTTCTGCCTTATCATTACAAATAGCACACTTCCTATGCTCCAAGCACATATATAAATATTTACCGATTTCTTCGGCACGATTAAGCATGGTATCGAGTGTCGGTACATTCCATTCAAAACAGAATTTTATCAAATAAGATATAAAACCTGTTGCAGTTTCCATATCCGCTAAATTAGGCTTTTTGGGGGATAAGCTGAAATACTCAAGGTCATTATCCATACAATAATTTGATGTAAAGTATTTACGCAAATCTTCACTGTCATGTCCGCTCCAATCAGCAATCTCTCCGATTATTGCAAATATTTTTCTTCGTTGTTCAGACGTACATTCCCGACCATCGCATAACCGTAATTCAACGTTTTTACTTGTTTTCTAATCATCTCACGGCTTATCGGTTCTTGTGGAATTATCAGCATATTACAGCCGTCATACTCTACAATTTTTGCTGTTGTTATCTGCGACATTCTTATCCCCTACCTTGTTATTTATCAATGTGTTCGTGCAAGAAGATATATCTGCTTTTCGAGGTCATATTTGAATATATAAAATCTTCAGCTTCTTCCTGCGACAGATGTTCATTCATTGCTCGTACCTCATACGCATATTCGCCCTGTTCTTTTTTGTCTGCAATTTTACGCTTAATTTCTTCTTTTTTATAATTTGCTTCAATGAAGTAATAATCATATCCCTTTGCACTGATACCTTCCATTGTTCGGGTATCTGTTGCGTACAACACTCTCTTTCGTCCGAAATATAGCCTATATCCGCAGTTCGGAACGTCATGATATAGTTTGATAGGTGACAGAGCAAATACTTTATAATCGTATCTTTTTCCTATGTCATATACATCAATTTGTGTCGGTGAAACTCCACATTCTATCAACTTGGGAACCATCCAACGACAACAACCAAATCTTAAAGTCGGACGTTCCGCCGCCAACTTTCGTATAGTTGACGGGCGGAAGTGGTCCGAGTGTTCGTGTGTAAGTAAGACCAATCTTATATGCTTGTACACATCTTTTAGTTTTTTGAAAGATACACCGCAATCTATCAATATATCATCAATTTTAACTGCATTACCTTTAGAACCTGTAGCTATGATATTATATCGAATCAATATCTATCGCCTCCTGTTCGGACGTTTCACTGCCATTCATTTCTTGTTGTAAATTTTCTTGTATCAGTGGCTCTACATTGTCGCTATCTTGCACCATATCCGGCTCAGGTTGTGACAACGGAATTTGATTATCACTATCATTATCACTATCATTATCACTATCATTATCAATGTATGTATAATCCGTTTCAGATTCTATGACAGCCATATCTTTCTTTAGGACATTCTCCATCTCTATCGATACAACACCCCATTTTGAAATGAGTTGTCTTAACATTGTTTTCATAGCCATATCATCAAAATTCTTATACCAAAATGAAGAATATCGCCACATATCTTTTTCAGGGACTTCACCATTTTGTATTTTTTCGTACATTTCCGCACTGAATGCTGCCGAATACTTGTCTGCATGAGCCATCATTTTTCTGATGGACCAATATATTGCTTTGCGGTAACCCGTATGATACTCAAACATGGCATAATAGCCTATTGTTTTCGCTTGTTCTCGTTCAAGTTCATCCTCAATAAGTTGTACGTCAATTTCTTCTTCCAACGGATTAAAATGAATAAGTTCGCCGTCTTTTATCGGCAAGACAACAATTTTTTTATACTGTCCTGTACGTTGAGCCAACTGCACATATCCCTTATAGCCCATTTGGAACTGTGCCTTTTTCACAGTATGTTTTTTCCACTTGCCATTGTTATCCAATATATGATTGCCGTTTTCATCTAACATCCACATTGTTTTTCCGTATTTGTCCTTTAGAGCCGTTTCATACGGAACTAAATAGCAATAGCCTAACTGTGGTGACATAGAAAGATTTAAACTATCTGCTAAAAATGCAGCAGAAAGAATTGTACTTGCTTCACATTCTTGCAGTTGTGGATTATTCGCAACTACCGTTGATACATTTGCTATAAAGTTATTGGCACGTTGAGGGTCTTTCAACGTGTTATTAATCAATTTTTTGTATGCCGGTGTAGTTATTGCTACACTGAATTTCGGTTTTTGCATATTACTTGCCATAATGCACACCCTCTCTTTCCATAAACTCAATTAGCTTTGGTTTAAATTCTCTCAATTTTTCGATTGCCTCGTCTTTTGATGTTGCCTCGATATAAGCAGAGAAATTAAACGGATATTTGTTTAATTCTACTTGCGGAGGTGTAAGCTGTTGTTCAACGTGTACAGGCTCTTTTACAGTTTGTACAGGTTCTTCATTGTCACTTTCCGACTGCATCTGTGCTTGTTGTCTTGCTGCTTCCGCAACAGCTTGTGCCGCCGCTATTCTCTTTGCACGCTGTTCTTCCTGCTTTATTTTTCTTTCTTTTTCAGCTTGAATGGCTTTATGACGTGCCGCAACGGTGCTTACTGCCTCAGACACATTTAGATGTTTCTTATATTCAATCAATACTTCTTCTTTGTCTTCTTGTATATCAATAGCCTTTAAATCGGTTGCTACACGCTCTACAATATTATTTACTTGCTCTTTTAGCTTTTTTTCCGATACTGATAATGTTATTTTCAAGCCTAATTGTTCAAATGAAATGAAATCAATATTTTTGGCAGTAACCAATTCTTCAAAATACTCTTTTACCGAATTTTCTTTTGCGAGTTTTAATCCATCTTCGATAACATCAATTTTGGCTTTCAGTTGAGAATTGGCTTTGGTATATAGTCCTACACAATCCTTGTATTTATCTTGTACTGCCTGTATCGGTGCAATAACTTTTTCAAGTGCCGTTTTATATACTTCATCAAGTCTTGATTTTTCAGCATTCATAGCCGCACGCATTTTTTTGATTTCCTGTCTGTTTTCCTCTGATACTGTAACAGTATCAGCAAATGCAGTACGTCTTTGAATTTCCGCTTTCACCTTGTCCAACTGTTCCGATATGACCGGAAGTTGGTTTATAACTATTAAATCCGGATTATCTTTTACGATAATCATTTCTTCTTTATCGTTCATCTCGTTCCTCCTCATACTTTGCGTCAGCCATTACGTCCCAATAATCATCCGGTCTGCCATTATCAAAATAATCTTCGCCGTAATGACCTGTTCTTGCTTCTTCCATTGCCATAAGTGCGTCATAGCTATCACTATTAAAAATCATTGACAACTCACCTCATTTCTGATAGAATAAAAATATGGTATATTGATATGTACCTGATTGCATTGACCGCATTGAGCTGCAACTCTGCGGTCTATTTTTTTTCAATTTTTAAGCTCAATTCGCAATGACATGCACTACCAAAATTATCATTTTCTCGGTACATTTTTGTTCTTTTAAACTCTCTTTCTTCATAAATACTGCAACAATTCAACATTTCATCATCTGGTTGAAATGCTGCTCTGAATAGCATACACGCTTGAGCTCGGCTATCTGCGTTGATAACAACCCAACCACCTGTAAAAGGCTGATTAACCAATCCGAATGTAAAGTAAAATTTCATAATTTGCCACCTCCCATTATTATCATCATTAAACTTTCTAAACCTATCAATATCATGCTGAATATGACAACTGATATGATATACTCTAATTTTTTGTGCTTTTGTTTCAGTTTTAATTCCTCGCTTTCTTGTACCTTATAAGCACATATAGACAGGGTTGCTATACATATTTATTTCGGATAATAAGTAATAGTTTTAACAGCAGAACTGTATGGAAATTAATTCATAGGATTTAGTTTTAATTTATAATTTTAACAACCCTGTCCGTATCTGCTTATAAGGCTTGTCCTATATCTCACAGACACATCAGAACCGCCAACCTATTAAAAATAAGTTTTATGGGACGTCTTACATATTAAAAGTTGACGGCTCATATCTGCCTGCGAGATTTTATTTATTATTTACTTGTTTATAATTGCCAAAATTTGATTTGTGTCAGCATTCCACTTCGCATCAAATTTGCGTTTTATTATTTGTGGCTTTTTCTTAGCTGCATATCTGCCGTTTTTAAGTGTAGGTAAAACCTGTCCCTCTCCAATCCATAACTTACGACCCTCCGGACTTAAGCTATTCCATATATCAATTATCAACTTCATTGCGTCGTCCATTATTTTTACCTCCAATAATTTTCATTCCGATAAATATACCTATACCAAATGACACCATTGCCAAACCTATCTGTATCATTGTTATCCTCCGTTTCTTGTTTGACATAATTAATGAGCTATGTTATAATGATATTGGTTGTGGGAGTGTGTACGCATAGAGCGTCACGCTCTCTTTTTTATTTCGTAAATAACCGCTCATAATTACTACCCTGCCTTATCTTGTTTATTCATTGCAAAATGCGGTAAAGCATTTACTCCAATTCTTTTGAGAATTGCATTAACATCTTCCGGTGTTTTATCACGACAATAATCATCTGCAATTTTTACATTGGTGTTACCAATCTTAAATTCTTCAACAAATTCACTCATATAATCCACCTCCCAACTTAATATATTTACATCACAAATTGTCCTATTCTGTTTTTGACAAATTCTTTTTCGCCCATAATTTCAATGATTGAGCCACATTAGATATTTCATCTAATGTTTTTATGACATTATTTAATTTCGGTCGTTCTTCGACAGATATAGCACCGTCAGCGGTTATATCTAATAAGTCTTCTTTCACATTTGATATTTTGCGTAATGTCGATAATGCTTTGATTGTAAGCCTGTCTAAATCCTCAATTTCGATTTTCGGAAATTCTGCACCTAAAGGGCAAACATTGGAACAGTACCAATTTTTCAATTCGGGAGCATTATATACATCTGCCATCATCATAATGCTTTCGACAGGTACAACTTTTGTTAAATCAAGTTCGTAACTTGCTAAAGTTGAACTTGACAATCCCAGCATTTCCGCCGCTCCCTCACGACTGTTTAATTTGTCATTGTACTTTGCCGCCGCCAATCTGCACTTGCAGTACATATTGTTGGCTGCCTTTGTAGGGTTACTTCCCATTTATTTTTAACCCTCCTTCTGATATAATTTAATCATCAGTTAATATTCAACACCAAGTGTTTTACATATAACCTCTTGACAAGTGTAATTAATAGTACGGCAGTTAATAACTGCTGATACATGCTGCCTTGAATAACCTGTTGCTTTAGCTAAATCGTTTATACTCATATCCTTATCAATAAGAGCCTTTTTACAAGCTTTTGCCCAAGGTTTTAATGGTATTCCTAATCTTCCTAATGACATTGCGTTCACCTCCTCTTGTTTAAAGTAGTTGACTTTTGTAGGTAGTTGATGTAAAATTAAATGGAATAGATATAAGTTTGGGACACTTTTGAACTATTCCATTTAAGTTCATAGCAGGGATATAGAAACAATGAAAATTTCAACTGTATTTTTCAGAGATATTTCCCTACAACACTGTCCTCACGGACAGCCATTATTGTAAACATTTGTTGTTTACAATGTTATTATAATTCAAACAAATTCAAACGTCAATAGTTTTGTTTGAATTTGTTTGAATTTGTGAATTCTATACAATATGGAGGTGTGATATTTGTCAACATTAGAAAAAATACTATATACTTTAAAATTACGAGGCATATCGGATAGTGAATTAGCACGACAAATAGGTCTGTCCCGTTCCACTGTTACTGATTGGAAAAATGGTAAAACGTCATCATATAAAAAACATATAGGCAAAATAGCTGAAGTCTTACAGATTTCTCCCGAATGGTTATTGGATGATGAATTAGGATGTGAACATCTAAATACTAATTATTTTAATGAAATGATAAATTCACTTTCTATTGAATTAAATACTTCTGTGGATACTCTAATGGATATTTACAAAAATAAACCCATTCCAGATGGATATAAAAATAATCTATCTAAAAAGAATTTAAAAGATATATTTGAATATTATTTATTTGAAAAAAATCATGACTCAATGCTATTAACCTCTATGCAAGATGAACTTCTTGATGTGTCCAATACACTCACCGAGGATGAAATCTCGCAAGTTATACAATATATTAATTTTTTAAAAAGTCAAAGAGCAAAAGATGAAGAAAATAATAAATAAAATTAAGAGAGACAGCACAAAATTCAAACTGTTTTTAATACAATATTCTAATTTTGCAAGGAAGTATATTACAAATGAAAAATTTAGAAAAATTAGTCGATGAATTAAGAAAATATGACAGCGAAAACTATTGGTTAGAATTTAAACACAATAACTATGACCCTGATATGATTGGTCAAGACATAAGTGCTTTATCAAATGGAGCTGCATATTCTGATAAAAATTGTGCATACATGATATGGGGAATTGATGATAAGACGCATGAAATTGTCGGAACTGATTATGACCAATTTACACTAAAAGTTGGAGAACAAGAAATTGAAAGTTGGTTAAGGAACCTCATATCAAAAAATGTAGAGTTTGAATTCCAAACAGTTTTTATGAATAATAAAAAGGTAGTTGTTCTCATAATATATAAAGCGACCAATCAACCAGCAAAATTTAAAAAGGTCGACTATATAAGAGTTGGGAGTTACACAAAAAAATTGAATGAATATCCTCAAATGCAAGCTCAACTATGGGACAAATTAAGAAATGACAGATTTGAAGAACAATACGCAATACAAGACTTAACAGCTGAAGCAGCTGTTAAGTTGCTTGATTTTTCAATTTACTTTGATATAAAAAGAGAACCTACCCCCACAAATATAAACGGCTTAGTCCATTATATGATTGAAGAACATGTTTTGTCAAAACAAGATAATGGTATGTATGCTATAACAAATCTTGGAGCAATTCTATTTGCAAAAAATCTAACAGACTTTCCACGCTTAGAACGAAAAGCAGTTCGCGTTGTTCAATATGATGGCAACAATAAACTTAATATGATGAGAGAAGATACTATTAATAAAGGATATGCTATAGGCTTTGAAGGTTTATTAAAATATATCGAAGCATTATTGCCATCGCAAGAAATTATTGAAGGTGCTATACGAGAGCAGCGGTTGCCATATCCAATTATTGCATTAAGAGAAGCTATTGCGAATGCATTAATACACCAAGACTTTTCTATTACAGGAACAGGCGTTGTTGTTGAAATTTTCGATACCAGAGTTGAAATTACCAACCCTGGTATTCCTCTTGTTGATATAGCACGAATTATTGATAATCCTCCCAAATCAAGAAATGAAAAATTGGCATCTTTAATGAGAAAATTGAGAATGTGCGAAGAATTAGGTACTGGTTGGGATAAGATTGTCATTTCATGTGAACTACAACAACTTCCAGCACCACATATTAATATTTATGAGGAAAATACAAAAGTAACATTATTCTCAAAAATATATTTCTTTGACTTATTACAAACTGATAAACTTTGGGCTTGTTATATGCATGCTTGTGTTAAATATATACAAAATGAATTTTTGACAAATAGTTCTTTGCGAGAAAGATTCGGGCTTGAAGATTCTTCCGCTGCAAGTATTTCAAGACTCATAAAAGACGCTTGCGAAAAAAATTATATAAAAAAATTAGAGAATACTGCTCCAAAACACACTAAATATATTCCTATATGGGCATAGTTTAACTTGCTATTAACTTGCCGGTAATTTGCCGGTAACTTGCTGGTAACTTGCAGTTGAATGCATAAAACGATTGTAGAATCACAATATTCTGTGCTTTTTATTGTTTAGATTACTATATATTGCACACTTTTAACTTGCCGGTAACTTGCTCGCAACCAATTTGTAACTTGCTTGTAACTTGCAGATGTATACTTATCATTATTTATATTATGTAAAAAATAATAAGCAACCGTAAAATAATCGGTTGTTTATTTTTATACCTACTTTACTGTTAAATATATCAAAATTCGATATTTTCTATCAAAACCAACTTCGTTTTGTAATATGGTTGTAAAATAACTGTAATACAAATAAAGGAAGTGTACATATATGAATAAATCAAACAATGACGAATATTCTGAAATGGTAAAGCTATTTAACCAACTTACCGTTGAAGAAGCTGAACTTGTACTGATTTTTATAAGAAATCTTCGTCAAAACCGTAAAACCGATGAAAAGTGAAAGGATGACTGATTATGCAATATTGTTTATATCTAAGAAAATCTCGTGCCGACAGCGAGGCAGAAGCACGAGGTGAGGGTGAAACATTGGCTCGTCACGAAAAAGCATTATTGGACCTTGCAAAAAAACTTAATATAAACATCACTGCTATTTATCGTGAAATCGTTTCCGGTGAAACTATTGCCGCCCGTCCTGTTATGCAACAATTATTGCAAGAGGTAGAGCAAGGCATATGGGATGGTGTATTGGTTATGGAAGTAGAACGTTTAGCAAGAGGTGACACCATAGACCAAGGTATTGTTGCTCAAACATTCAAATTTAGCGATACAAAAATAATTACTCCAATAAAAACCTACAATCCGAACAACGAATTTGACGAGGAATATTTTGAATTTGGTTTGTTTATGTCACGTCGTGAATATAAGACAATTAATCGACGTTTACAACGTGGCCGAATGGCTTCAGTAAAAGACGGAAAATATGTTGCCAATAAAGCACCGTACGGATACAATCGGATCCGTATTGAAAACGATAAAGGCTGGACTCTTGAGATTAACAAGGAAGAGGCTGATGTTGTCCGATTGATTTTTGAATTATATACTGTCGGTGAAAAACAATCGGATAATACATTTAATAGGCTGGGCACAGGTTTTATTGCCAAACGTCTTAATGCAATGAAAGTGCCGCCAAAGCGAGGCAAAGTATGGGTAGTAGCATCTATTCGTGATATATTAATCAATCCGGTATATATAGGTATGATTCGCTGGAACTGGCGACCACAACAAAAAAAGATGATAGACGGTCAACTCCATATTTCACGACCGCGGGCAACAGATTATATGCTTTGCAAAGGATTGCATCCACCTATTATATCCAAAGAAACATTCGACATAGCTCAAGACTTAATGCGGCATAACCCTGCACGTCCTATCGGCGAAAAAAATACAGTAAAAAACTCATTGAGCGGCATTGTTGTGTGTGGTGATTGCGGACGGCATATGGTTAGACGACCGCATACAAAATACCCCGATATGTTAATTTGCAGTGAACCGACTTGTAACAACGTAGGCTCACAGTTACGAGTTGTCGAAGAACGTATTCTTCAATCCCTTAAAGAATGGTTAGGAGAATATAAAATATCATGGGATATAACTTCACCCCCTGTTGAACGAATTTCTCAAGTTTCCATAAAGAAAAAAGCATTACAAAAAGAACAACACGAACTTGATACATTAAATAAACAAATAAGCAAAACACACGACCTATTGGAGCAGGGCATATACACCACTGATGTATTTCTTGAACGTTCACGAGCCTTATCCCTGCGAATGGACGAAGTTAAAGAACATATCGCCATATTAGATAAAGAACTTAAGACCGAAATTACCCGTGAAGACAGTGCTGTCAATATAATTCCGAAAGTAGAAAAACTGCTTGAGGTTTATCATGACCTGCCTTCCCCAAAAGCAAAAAATGATATGCTGAAAGATGTTCTTGAAAAAGTTGTCTATACAAAAAAAGAGCGTTCAAAAAAAGGCAACCTTGATAATTTCAATATCACAATTTATCCGAAAATTCCGAAATATATTACATAATGAAAAGCTGTTCACTGTTGAGCAGCTTTTATATTATAGATAACCTCAATGTGCCAATTCCTCCGTACCTATATCCGTAAGCAACCCCTTTGAAACTTCATCGGGCATAGTATATCTTTGCGACAAATATCTAAGTGATGCGCCGAGTTCACCGTTTGGACCGCCGTATTGAGTTATAACCACATTTGCAAGACGTGGATTAGGTTTTGAAACCTTTACCGGAAA
>OHAD01003358.1_pt1 | contig 10480 bp, 8 predicted proteins | sample 1577011 | NCBI WGS metagenome assembly OHAD01 (sample SAMEA3541510, study PRJEB24748) | human gut metagenome | biome: human gut; feature: human-associated habitat; material: faeces | place: China | collected 2012
ACGATGCTTCGCATCGGGTGGGTTCCCGGGAACCTTGTTGTTTCACAATAAAAAACTGATATGAATTTCTTAATTCATATCAGCTTCTATATATTCTATTTCATTTTCATTACTTTTTATTGTCTTAATCCCAAAGACAAAATATATGACATGGAAAACCCAAACTATTCCTAATATAATTCGTCCAATTTTTGTATTTTTCATAAAATAAAATCCAATTCCCATTGTCAAGGTGAAAAATATTATAATCTTTACTTTCTGTCTTAGTGGAAGTCCTTTTCTATTTGCAATTTTTTTAATATTATTTTTGTATAATTTGGTTCCAACAAACCAAGTATGCAATTTCTCAGAACTTCTTGCAAAACAAAATAATGTTACAATATAAAATGGAAACGTAGGCAATATTGGTAAAAAAGCTCCAATAGTTCCTATTGCAAAAAATATCAGTCCTATTATAATCCAAGTATATCTTACAATTTTTATTTTCATATATTACCCCTCATATCTTTAATATGGTAATGATAACATATTTCATCTTAATCTTCAAGGCTATATTTTAAAGCATTTACCATTTTCCACTCTATACACAACATCTGAAAATGATACAGTACTCATTCTGTGAGAGATCAAAAATACCATTCCCTTACAATTTTCTTTAATCAAATTCAAAATTATTGATTCATTTAAAGTATCTAAATTGCTTGTAGGCTCATCAAAAATATAAACATCAGCCCTCTTTAATAATGCTCTCATAAGTTCAAGTCTTTGCATTTCTCCACTTGAAAAAATAATTTTTTCAGAATTTATTTTAGTATCAAGTCCATTTTCAGTTGATAAAATTACATCCTTTAATCTACATTTTTCAGCAATTTCTAAAATTTCTTCATCGGTAATCTTATCATTTCCTAAAACTAAATTTTCTCTGATTGTTTGAGAAAAAATTTGTGGAAATTGTGGAATATAAGCAATTTTTTCTTGTAGTTTTCTACTGTCTATATCTAAAATATCCTCATCATTTAAAAATATTTTTCCGGATTTAGCCATATACCATTTCATTACCATTTTCATCAATGTACTTTTTCCGGATCCACTTTCTCCAACAAGTCCGACAATTTTTTTATCTTCAAAATGTAAATTCAAATTTTCAAAAATATTCTTATCTCTATTAGGATAAGAGAAATCAACATTTTCAAATTTTATTTCATTTAATTTCTCAATTTCTTTATTTCCGTCATTTCCAATCGGTTCATTTTCATCTAATAAACTAAAAGTTTGTTTTGCAGCTTGTAAAGCACGACCCAATCCTAAAGGAAGTCTGCTTAACTCTAAAAAAGGAGCAAATGATGAACTGAAAACAACCAATGTAATTACTGCATCTTTAATACTTATTATATTTTTATTTACAAGTATAAATTCCGCAAAAGCAAAAGTTAAAACTCCAAAACCTATTGTTAAAAAACTGAATGAAAATTGTAAGAAATTTAATTTTGCAACATTTCTTTCCTTTTTATTTACAATTTTACTTTCTTTTGTCAAATTTTCAAATCTTTCCTTTTCAACTCCAAGTTGAAGTAAATCCTTCATCCCTCTTAAACTTTCCAAGAAATATGAAGTATATGATTTTCTATATTTTTGTTGAATTTCAAGATGTGGTTTTAATTTGCTTGAAAATACATTTGGAATAATAACTGCAAGTATAAAATATACAATTATTGCAATTAAGCTTAAATGAAAATTATATTGTAAAAAATATACAATTAAAACTATTGAAACAATAGTCCCTGTTGTAATTGGAGCTAGAGTATGTGCAAAGAATACTTCCAACGCTTCAACATCTTCTCCTATCAGTTTAAGTAAAGCCCCGCTGTCTTGAGAATCAAGTTTTGACGGAGCAAGTCTTCTAAGTTTTGAAAAAATTTCTCTTCTAAAATCAGCCAAAACATTAAAAGCAACAAAATGTCCGAAATAATGCTCTCCATATCTGAAAAGTCCTCTTGAAATCGCAAGAATGACTAAAACTATCAAAGATATTATTTTTATTTTTTCTCCATTAAGTGCATCAAATCCCAATGAAATAATTCTTGCAGGAATATATACTGTAATCAAAAAGCCGAAAACAGCAAAAAATACAGCCAACAAAATTACTGGGAGTAATTTTTTCATAAAATCTATAAGTCTGATAATCAATTTTATACTATCTTTCATTTAAAATTGCCTCCATTTCATTTTGTTTATCCAGTAACATCTTGTATTCATAATTTGAATTATATAAATCTTCAGGTTTTCCAAAATCCCAACTTTTTTCTTTTCCCATAAATAAAACAAAGTCAGCTTTATTAACCTGTTTCATCTTATGAGAAATAAACATAACAATGGAATTTTTAGAAATCATTTTGATTAAATCCAAAATCGCTATTTCATTTTCGGTATCAACACTTGAAGTCATTTCATCAAAAATGTAAATTTTTCTATTTGCAAGTAAACTTCTAACACAGATTATCTGTTGTCTTTGACCAGGAGAAATCAATCTTCCGTTTTCTCCGATAATTGTATTAAAACCATCAGGCAAAGTCTTTACAAATTTTAGAATATGTTTCTCCTCAATCCATTCTAAAATTTCGTGTTCAGATAATTTTGTAACTTTTTTCAAATTATCCATAATGCTTTCATTAAAGACATAGGAATCAGGAGATACATAAAAACCTAGAGAATTTATATCAGACTTTGAAAAATCTCTTAAAGATTTTCCATCAATTAATATTTCTCCAGAATAATCATCAAGATTTTTAAACAAAACTTTAGCAAATGTACTCTTTCCAAGTCCACTCTCTCCTGCTATTGCGAATAAACTACCTTTATTTATACTTAAATTAATATTATTCAAAACCTTTCTATCGTCATAGGAAAAAGATAAATTTTTAAATTCAATAATATCTATACTTTCTAAATTAATATTTGAAACTTCTGTTTTCTTTTCATTATTTACACTATCTAAAAAAGTAAAAATTCTATCTGCCATCTTAGTATTCATCATAAGTAAATGCATACAGTATCCCAGTTCTCTAATTGGAGTAAAAAATTCAGTTGCAATTAAAACAAAGAAAATAAAATTAAAGATTGACATATTGCCTTTTGAAACTGAAAGAACCGCTAAAAATCCTGAAATTACAATTCCAAGATACATAACTCCATCCATATATCCAACGGATTGAAGTTGAAATTTTAAAAGTTCCATAGTTGAAAGTCTGAATTTTTCGGCTGATTCATTAAATTTCTTCTCATAAATCGCATCTGCACTATAAGAATAAAGAGTATTCAATCCTTTTAAATCGTCCATAAATAAATTACTTACATCCATATAAGTCGACCAATAATGTTGCATAATCTTTGCTGAACGCTTTTGTATTAACACTATTGAAACAGGAATAAAAGGAATACTAACTAAAAAGACCAAACCACCCAAAGGATAGATAAAAGCTACAATCAATAAAATTGTTGCACAATTAAAATATGTTCTTAAAGTTGTTGTCAAATAATTACTGTAAAAAGTATCTAAGCTGTCAATCCCTTGAGATGCAACTGTAAGTACATCTGCTGTTGAATAGCCTTTAAAGACTTCTTCATCACTTTTAGAAAAGGCATCAAAAAATTTAACTTTTAAATTATCTCTCGCAAATTGAGAAGCTACTCCTTGGTATCTCTTAGCAAAAATAGAAATCCAAAAACCGAAAATATTTAATCCGATTGCAATTACAACATAAGCAAAAAGATTAAAATCTATTTTATTATATAAATTAGAAAATCCCTTTGCTATAAAGCCAAAAGAAATAATTCTCATCAAGAACTGAATCCAAGACAAAAAAGAAGCTATATAGACGAATCTCATCCTATCTCCCAACTCTTTTTTTAATCTATTTTTTAATTCTTTTCGTCTTTCACGACTTATTTTTTGTTTTTGAATTTTTGTATTGAAATCACTATCCATAAAAAACTCCTAATCGCCAAATTAATATAAATCATTTATATGATACCCAATTAAATAGAAAAAATAAGATATAATTAATTGGAAAAAATACCACATAAAAATACGTGGTATTTAAATATTATTTTATCTTTCTAACCTCTTCTACAACTTTATTAATTGCATCTTCAGAAGTCGTTTCAACATTCTCCATTTCTCTTCTTGTTGAAAATTCAATTATATTTTCATTAGCTTTTTTACCAACAGTTATTCTTAAAGGAATACCAATTAAATCTCTATCATTAAATTTAACGCCTATTCTTTCTTTTCTATCGTCAAGCATAACTTCAACACCTTGAGCTTCCAATTCATCATGGATTTTTTCACCAAGTTTCATTTGTTCTTCATCATTAATATTTACAACTGTAACTATTGCATGATATGGTGCAACTTGGATTGGCCAAATAATTCCTTTTTCATCATTATTTTGTTCAATAATTGCAGTAATGCTTCTTGTAATACCAATACCATGGCTTCCCATCCAAAAGTATTGACTAACTCCATTTTCGTCTAAGAAAGTCGCGTTTAAAGCCTTAGAATATTTTGTTCCAAGTTGAAAGATATTTCCAACTTCTATCCCTCTTGCAAATTTCAAAGGATGTCCACTTATAGGACAAACATCTCCCTCTTGAACCATAAGTAAATCTTCTGCAATTTCTCCATCAAAATCTCTTCCAAAATTACAATTTATATAGTGATGATTTTCCTTATTTCCACCAACTACAGTATTTTTCATAAGAGTAACTCTCTTATCTAAAATCTTTCTTACTTTCAAGTTTACTGGTCCTGTGTATCCAGCTGATGACCCAATTTTTATAATAGTTTCTTCATCCATCATTTCAACTTCATGTTCAGGAACTCCAAGATAAGCGCAAAGTTTTGTCATATTAAGCTCTCTATCTCCCGGAACAAATACTATAATTGGTTCTCCTGCAACAATCAAATCTATCGCCTTAATACATTTTGAAGCGTCTTGTTTTAAAAAGTTTCCAACATCTTCTATCGTTTTACAGTTTGGAGTATAAACTAATTCAAGTTCCCTTTCATCTCCACTTTCGTCAACTTTGTAAATAACTTCCGCTTTTTCATCAGTTGCTGCATATCCACTCTCATCACAATAGCAGATTACTCCCTCTCCTACATCAGAAAGAGCGATAAATTCATGTGAACTATTACCTCCCATTGCTCCGGCATCTCCGGCAACAATTTTATAATTAAGTCCTAATCTATTAAAAACTTTTTCGTATGCTTTCCACATTTCTTTATAAGATTCCATCATCATTTCAGGACTTTCATCAAAAGTATAAGCATCTTTCATTGAAAATTCTCTAGCTCTATTTATACCAAAACGTGGTCTTTTTTCATCACGATATTTAGTTTGAATTTGATAAATATTTAAAGGTAATTGTTTATAACTCTTAATTTCTCCACTTATCAAAGTAGTAAAATATTCTTCAGCAGTAGGTCCAAGACAAAATTCTCTTTCATTTCTATCTTTAACTTTGAACATTTCAGGTCCAAAAGTTTGCCATCTTCCTGATTCTTCCCATATTTCCTTTGGTTGAAGTGCAGACATTAAAATTTCATATCCACCCATTCTATCCATTTCTTCTCTTACAATATTTTCTACTTTTCTAATTGCTCTATATCCAAGTGGAAGATAAGAATAAACTCCTGCAGCAGTTTTTCTTATCATTCCTGCTCTTAAAAGCAATTTATGACTTATAATTTCTGCCTCTTGAGGATCTTCCCTAAGTGTTGGCATATAATATCTTTTCATTTTCATAATAAATAATATCCGGGTGTTCGATCTGTCCACCAAGGAAGCTGATCATCTCCTCCGTAAAATCATCCGGAATCACAAGAGCCGCATAATATTCACCGCTGTATACACCATCCACCGCCTCGTCGGATGTCTCAGTAAATACCCATCCCATAACCTTGTTTTCCTGTAACGCTTCAACAACGGATGAACCGATATTGACAGAAATACCCGCCACCGTTACACCTTCATCTTCTGATACCACTGCAACCTTCAGGTTTGAAGTCGAACTTTCACCATACGGATCCCAGTTTGAAAATATATTAAACCATGCATAGAGGCATGGAATCACACAAAGTCCCATGATAACCACAACCGCAACCACGTTCTGGAAAATCCGTTTCACATCGGAGATAAAGATTTTAAATATATTTTTCATTCTGTTTTCTCCTTTGTATCACTCTCTGTTATTTTGGGTATCTCTGCCTCGGAATTAAACTTTTCATCTAATTTCTGAATGGCATTCTTAATATTTTCCTCTACTTCGTCAAGCTGTTTTCCCATAAGAACATCCACAGCTTTATCCTCTTCATCCCGCAGTTCGTTTAGCTTCTCCTGCAGGTTATAATCTACATACTCTACAAGGATCAGATAAGTTGCAAGTGCAAATAATGATACGATCCATAAAATCAGGAAAACCACCTTGTTACTGTCTGTCCAGAATAACAGGATCAAAAATATAGGCGGAATGATCGCAATACATTTGAGTCCGATCTTGATCCGTTTCTGATTCTGCAAATGGATATTCTGTTCATATGCAACGAGTTTTCCATACATTTCCTCGTATCTGCTTTTTTCTTCCATTCTTCTCTCTCCAATTCTGCTATCTATAAAAAAGACTTGCTTTTCACGCTTTGCTTCCGCTACATCATTTTTGTATCTTCCATTCGTTTTTCCACAAAGTGATTCAGTTTCACAAACGGAATACGGATTACAAGTCCGATCAGAAGTCCAACTACCGCAAAGATCATCAGTTCCGCCAGATTCTTCATATAATCGCTTCCATACATACCACCGATCGTCTCACGCATGGCATTGATCGCATATGGGAACGGGAAGTATTTGTAAATATTCTGGTTAAACTGCGGCAAAATCTCAATCGGATATGTTCCGCTGGATCCTGCGATCTGGATAACCATGACAACAACGACAAATGCCTTTCCGACATCTCCGAATGAAAGGGCAAGTGAATAGATCAATAGTGTAAATGTAACGCTGGCAAGCGATGCCACCAGCCAGAACCACCCCGGATATAAAATCTGACAATGCAGGATATAGATATCTCCTAATACAATGATCAGTGCCTGTAACTGTCCCATCACAAAAAACAGCAGATATCTTCCAAAAAAGAGCTGATAGGATTTTACATTTTTCAGATTTTTCGGTTCTGCCTTCACCTTGATCAGCGCGACGAGAATCGTTCCTCCAACCCAGATCGCAAGAATCGTGTAAAACGGAGTCATTGCCGAGCCATAGTTTGGAATCGGATAAACCTCCTCTGTCGTAACCAGCACCGGCTGGGAGAAAAACTCACCATATCCTTCCGGATCGCCCTTCATGAACTCCATAAATGCCTGTACTTTTTCATCATCCTCAACCGAATTTAACCGGTCTAACAGCTTCGTTAATTTTTCACTCACACCATCGATAACCGTCTGAATCTGTTCTAAACTGTCATTTGCTCCTGTAGCGGTCGTCTCAATGCCGGAAAATACAGAACTCATATCTCCTAACGTGTCATCTAGTCTTGTCAGAATATCTGATACATTGTTCAACATCTGACTCATGCTGTCGATCACATTATCTAACTGTGGAACCAGGCTTGTCGTATACATTTCCTGCATATTTGTGATTGCCTGTGAACAGGTGGTGAGAACCTGCGTCATATCCGACAACGATTTGTTGATTGCATCCGCAACCATACTGCCCGATACCTGTGTATTGATTGTATCCGTCTGGGAATCTCCGGAGAATCCCATTGCGATCTGATTAATGCTGCTGATCGCTTTTTCAATATCTGTTGCCCCGCCATTGATCGATTCAATCGTCTCAATGATTTTCTGAATGACGGTACGGTCTGCATCCGACACGCTATCTTCAACGACCACTTTTTTTAAATGTTCCTGCAAACGGTTCAGTTCCCGCTGCAGTTCCACTGCATCCAGTGCTGCCTGATTCAGACTGTCTGCCGTCTGCTGTGCATCCCCGGCAAGATTCGTCGCATTGATACTCCCCTGAATTTTATTCATAGAATCATTGATGCTTGTCATGGTCTGGTTCACATTTTCACTGAATGATTTTAAGGATGTCTTTGTATCATCCAGGCTGCTTCTCGCCGTACCAAAACTCTTTGCACCGTCGGATACCTTGTCACTGAGTCCCGGGATGCTGCCTTTCGCCTCTGCAACTGCCTGGGAAAGTTCCGAATTTCCGGCAATGAACGTATCGATCATTTTACTGTAACCGATCAGATTTTCATTCAGATTTTCCAGTTTATTCTGAAAATAAGCAAACTTATCGTTCTCTTCCATCTGTTCGGAAATATGATTTGTCTGCTCAAATATATTGCTTGTAAGTACTTCTATGAACTGCTCATTGATGCTCTGTTTTAAGGTGGACACCGCAGAATCCGTAATCTTTGTCGCCACGGCATTCTTTTTTTCATTTTCATAATAAGAGATGGTCGGTCCCTTAAAATCTTCACGAAATACATTATACATACTGTATGTAAAGTCAGAGCTGATGATGACCGCTGCATAATATTCGCCGCTGTATACACCCTCTAAAGCCGCATCTTTTGTATCTGTAAACACCCATCCGATCTTATCATTTTCCTTCAAACTCTCAATGACCGAATCGCCCATATTAACAGTAGTTCCGTCATCCATCTGGTAACCTGTATCCTCTGTGGCTACTGCAATCTTGATATTTTTGGTATTTGCGTACGGATCCCAGTTTGAGTATATATTAAACCACGCATACAACGAAGGGATGATACAAAGACCGATCGCGATCACCAGCGCAAAAGGATTCCGCACCAGTCTCTTCATATCTCCGCTAAAAATACGCCATATATTTTTCATGCCTCACAAGCTCCTTAACTCATCCATATTCTTTCATAGAGCAAAAGTCCCTATTATCGGGGAGATTATACCATCCGAAATATTGATTGTCAAATTTACCCAGCTGTCCTTTTCACTCTGTATCCCCAAATATTTCGCCATCCATTTCAAAAATATACTGCATGTGAACTTCCGTTCCATCCTCAAATAAAAGTCTGCGCAGATAAGTATCTATTTTCCGTATCCTGCCACGATGCGTAACATAAGCCCCACCGGCTTTCTTTTCATCCGGCACAAAATAAGTAACCATAATCTCCGGCTTTTCCGAAAAATATTCCTGTAAAACATGCATTTTTTCATCAAGCTGTTCTTTTTTGTCCTCATCGAGTTCTAAGAATGCTTCTGTTCGTCTTGCCGTCTCACGGATAGAGTCCTCATGCCCTGTAAGTGCTGCGAAAGGCGAAAACTGTGCAGCCCTGTCTGATAACGCCATCTGCGGATGTTTTGTTGAGACATGATGTGGCAGATGGATGATATCATCATATTTATGTGTTTCTTTTTCCTGAAATATATTTTTCCCTTTCATGCTTTATGCCCTCCGATCTGCCGGTTGCGCTCTATAGCCGTTGCTCCTTCCTCCAAATTCATCCCCTTAAGGATCGCATTTTTCCCATACTTCTTCTTAATATCCAACATAGCCTGCTGCAACCTTTTCTCCTTCTCCAGGTTCTTTACTTCCTTTTCTCGCTCCTTCTCCACTGCTTCATAGTCTGTAAAAAGGCTTAACTGCTCATAAGTCTCCTGTTTTTGTACCTTCTTCTCTTCCATAGCATGTTCTGCCGTAATATAAAGCCTGCGGATCAGCAGATTTTTATCTACAATACCATCATACAGCTCCATAGCCCCCTGCATGATCAGTCTTGCAGAAGAAGTCGGCAGTTTTAAATGAATGGTTCCGTGGGCATGCTTGGGTATTTTCCTGCCATACTGATCCGTAGTCACTGCCCCTTTATACGCTTTTCTTCTCACCGGATCCGTCAGATTTTCAATATCATACCCCACCGTCAGAACGATCTGGCTGGCTATAAGCCCTTTATCCACCAGGTCCATTGCCAGCATATCCGCCATTTCCTTTAAAACCAGCTTTGCCTGGTTAAAATCACAGGGACAATGCAATACCTGCCCCGAGCCAATGCTCTTATCCTGAGGCTTGTACGCCTTTATATCTGCAATGGTACATGGCTCATATCCCCATGCATGATCAATGAGAAGTTCCGCATTGATCCCAAACAGTCGAAACAACAGATCCTCATTATAAAAATCCCCAGAACGTCCCAGAGAACACCTGGCAATATCCCCCATTGTATAAATTCCATTTTCTTCCAGTTTTCTGGCATAACCTTTTCCTACTCTCCAGAAATCCGTAAGCGGCCTGTGATCCCATAGCATCTGGCGATAAGACATTTCATCCAGCTCTGCGATCCGCACTCCGTCCTGATCCGCAGCCACATGTTTTGCCACAATGTCCATGGCAACCTTGCAAAGGTACAGATTAGGGGCGATCCCCGCAGTGGC
>OHAD01003363.1_pt1 | contig 10464 bp, 8 predicted proteins | sample 1577011 | NCBI WGS metagenome assembly OHAD01 (sample SAMEA3541510, study PRJEB24748) | human gut metagenome | biome: human gut; feature: human-associated habitat; material: faeces | place: China | collected 2012
TCCGGCTCGGTGACACCGGCCAGCTTTGCAAAGTAGCGGTCACGGGCATCCACGCAGATGAAGTTGATGTCAAAGCCGTTGGCGTTGCCGGGGCCGAAGACGGAGCAGACCTCTTCCTTCTCGTTCTTGCGCAGCAGGCCGTGGTCAACAAAGACACAGGTCAGCTGCTTGCCGATGGCCTTGGCCAGCATGGCAGCCAGCACGGAGGAATCGACGCCGCCGGACAGGGCGCAGAGCACCTTGCCGCTGCCGATGCGCTTTTTCAGGGCCTCGACGTTGTTCTCCACGAAGGAGTCCATCTTCCAGTCGCCGGTGCAGCCGCAGACGTTGTACACGAAGTTGTGCAGCATCTTCTTGCCCTCAGCGGTGTGGAGCACCTCGGGGTGGAACTGGACGGCGTACAGCCCCTTTTCCTCGTTCTCAGCTGCGGCCACCGGGCAGTTGACGGTGTGGGCAGTGATTTTGAAACCGGGCGCAGCCTGCTCAATATAGTCGTTGGGGCTCATCCAGCAGACGGTGGAGGGCTGCACATCGGTGAACATCTTGCTGCTGTTGTCCACGAAGACCTCGGTCTTGCCGTACTCACGCTCGGGGGCGCGGCAGACGTGGCCGCCCAGCAGGTGCATCATGAGCTGACTGCCGTAGCAGATGCCCAGCACAGGCACGCCCCAGCTGAAGATCTCGGGGTCGATGGTGGGCGAATCCTCCAGATAGACGCTGTTGGGGCCGCCGGTGAAGATGATGCCCTTGGGGTTCTTCGCCTTGATGACGGACAGGTCCGTCTTATAGGAATAGATCTCACAGTAGACATTATTCTCGCGGACGCGGCGCGCGATGAGCTGATTGTACTGGCCGCCAAAGTCCAGCACGATCACGGTTTCATGCTGCATGATGTTCTCCTCTCTCTATATCACTGGTGTGCTTCTTATAGCTAAGATTTAGTATAGCACATTTCACAACCAAAAGCGACATCTTTTGTGTATTTTTCTGTTTTGTTTTTCGTTTCGAATTGTAAACCCCATCTCAAATTCAAAGTTGACGCAGCGTTTGCAGTCTGCCATACTGGGAGTATGGCCGCTTTGGGCCAGAACGTATAGGAGGAACAATTCTTATGAGTCAGAACACCCAGGCCGCTTCGGCCACCAAGTCCAAGTTCTCTGTGCGGGACATCTGCTATGCAGGTCTGTTCGCCGCCGTCATCGCCGTCATGGCCCAGATCTCCATCCCGATGCCTCTGGGCGTCCCCATGACCATGCAGACCTTCGCCATCACGCTGGCTGCTGTGGTGCTGGGTTCCAAGCTTTCCGCCATCGCTACGCTGGTGTACCTGGCACTGGGCGCTGTGGGCGTGCCGGTGCTGGCAAACTTCTCCGGCGGTTTCGATAAGTTCGTCGGCCCCACCGGCGGCTTCCTCATCTCTTTCCCCCTGATGGCCTACATCATCGGCCTCGGCGTGGAGCACCGTGACGCCTTCAAGGGTGCCTTCGTCACCGCCGTCATCGTCGGCACGGTGGTCAACTATGTGGTGGGCGTTGCAATGTTCGTGGTGGTCGCCCACAGCACCATCGCCGTGGGTATCACCGCCTGCGTCCTGCCCTTCATCCCCACTGCCATCATCAAGGCAGTTCTGGCCTGCGCCATCGGCCTGAATCTGCGGAAGCGCATTCCGGGGCTGAAAGCATGAGCATCGTACTTCGTCCCCATCATCTGCTCTGCACGCAGGGCTACTCCGGCAAAGGCTATGACAACGATTTCGTGGCCCACATGACCGATGTGGTGCATCAGCTGCGGGATGTTCCCGGCACCACCATCCACCTCACCTTCTCCACCGACACCCTCTGCTCCTGCTGCCCCAACAAGCTGGGGACTGACCTCTGCGACACGCAGGAAAAGGTCAAGCGCTACGATGCAAAGACGGTGGAATACTTCGGTCTCGAGGAAAAGGATTATGTCTACCAGGACCTCATCCGCGAGATCGACGCCAAGGCCACGCCGGAGATCCTCGCCGACATCTGCCGCGACTGCTGCTGGTTTCCCATCAGCGCCTGCTGCAAGAATATCTGCGAAGGCCGGTATGTGAAATAAAGCGATAAAAAATACGGGATGCTGTAAAATGCAGCATCCCGTATTTTTGTTTTATCAGGCGATGAACTTATCGTACAGGCCGAACACGAAGATGAACAGAACGATGAGGGGCAGGCCATAGGTCAGGTAGCCGCGCATCCAGTCATGCATCTTGAGGCCTTCGCCGGTGTTGACTTCCTTCTTGTAGTTGTCCCAGCCCCAGCCGCAGCGGGTGACGCAGAACAGCAGGTAGACGAGGGAGCCCAGCGGCAGGAAGAGGTTGCTGACGAGGAAATCCTCCACATCCAGCACAGCGCCGCCGAAGATGGCGAAACCGTCCCAGGCCCAGACGTTGTAGCCCAGCACACAGGGCAGAGAGAGGGCAACGATGAGGAAGAAGTTGACGAGGCTGGACTTCTGACGGTTCCAGCCGGTCAGCTCCATGCCGCAGCAGATGATGTTCTCGAAGACGGCCAGCACGGTGGAAAGCGCCGCAAAGGCCATGAACAGGAAGAACAGGCTGCCCCACAGACGGCCCATCGCCATATTGGCGAAGATGTTGGGCAGGGTGATGAAGATGAGGCTGGGGCCGCTGGTCTGGTCCACACCGTAAGTGAAGCAGGCCGGGAAGATGATGAGGCCGGCGGTGATGGCGACGAAGGTATCCAGCACCACGACGCGGACGCTCTCGCCCAGCAGGGCGTGATCTTTGCCGATGTAGCTGCCGAAGATGGCCATTGCACCGATGCCGAGGCTCAGGGTGAAGAACGCCTGATTCATGGCACCCACCAGAGTGTTGACGATGCCCACTTCCTTCATCCGCTCAAAGTCGGGTACGAGGAAGAAGCTCAGGCCCTCCTTTGCGCCGGGCATGAACATACTGTTGACTGCCAGCACCACCATGATGACCAGCAGGGCGATCATCATGACTTTCGTGACTTTTTCGAGGCCGTTCTGCAGGCCGCGGGCGCAGACGAAGATGCCGATGGCCACAACGACCACCATCCAGAAGCCCATGGTCAGCGGGCTTGCCAGCATCTCGGTGAACTTACCAGCCACCTGGTCGGCGTCAATGCCCACCAGCTTACCGGCTGCGGTCATGTAGAAGTAGTGGAGCATCCAGCCGGCCACCGTGGTGTAGAACATCATCAGCAGGTAGCAGCCGATGAGGGTGAAGTAGCCGTGGATGTGCCACTTCTGGCCGGGCTTTTCGAGGGCCTGATAGGCGCGCACCGGGCTCTTGTGGCTGGCACGGCCCACGGCGAACTCCATGGTCATGATGGGCAGACCCAGAATGACGAGGAACAGCAGGTAGAACAGCACAAAAGCGCCGCCGCCGCCCTGACCTGCCATGTAGGGGAACTTCCACACATTTCCGATGCCGATCGCACAGCCAGCGGAAAGGAGGATGAACCCGAGTCTCGATTTGAGTTTTTCGCGTTCCATTGATTGTCTCCTTTATTGCACCTTGCAAAAATCTGCGCCCGTCGTTTCGTCCACGACGGGCGCACAGTATATTGATTATATCACAGCTTACGGCAGATTTCCCAGAAGTATCACTTGAATCTTTTTCACGTTTTTCTTGGGAGAGTTTGCTGTATTTTCATGTTTTGAGCAGTTCCGACTGCATTTCGTCCAGCTGCTCGTAGCTGTAAAGGCGGTTGAGGGCTTCCACCAGCTCTTTTTTCGAGAGCCGGGGCGGCAGGCCGAGAGCGCAGAGCAGCTTTGTTTTCCGCTCAGCCGAGCCCGCCGTACCCGAAAGCCCCCACTCATAGAGGTCGGTATAAGTAATTTGCCGCCCCTCCGGCTTTGCAGGGGCAATGCCAGCTTCTTCGCCCAGAGCGTCCCGGAGCGCCTGCAAAACGAGGGCATCGTCCACGCCCTCGACCCCCAGAAGCCCCTCTTTGCCGGGCTGAGCCTTCCGCTTTTCCTTGCCGTGGATGGCCGGAACGTAGGCTTGCACCACGTTCTTCTCCCCCACCAGATTCGTGATGTAGGTGCGGATGCGGAAGCCCGCCGCGTCGGAGTCCGTCAGGAGGATAAGGCCATTTTTGTGGGCCAGCTGTTTGAAGAGCTGCTGACGCTTCTTATCCTTATAAATGCCGAAGCCGTCCGTCAGCAGGATCATGGCGTCGGTCAGATGAGAGAGACGGGCCGCATCGTATTTGCCCTCCACGATAAGCACACGGTCGGTGTGCAGCAGTTCCAGTTTCTCGCTCATCTTCTTCCTCCCGCCATCGCCAGGCGGCAGAGCGCCGTTTCCAGCAGAGTCTGCGCGCTCACGGGCTGGCTTTTCAGACTCTTGTCCAGCTCAAGCAAGATCTGCATACAGGCTTCCAGCTGGGGCAGCGTGTAGTGGCTGGCTGTCTCGGCAGAGCGCTTGAGCCGGTAGTCGCTGCCCTTGTAGCCGAAATCCTTGAACACGGTGCTGTAGCTCTTCCGCTTGGCTGCGCCCAGTTTGACCCGATAGAGATCCACATAGCTGCCGATCATGGCCGCCGTGATGGGGATGGGCTCCTGCTGCAGGCGGAGAAGCGTTTGCAGCTTTTTGCAGGCGCCGGTGGCGTTTTTCGCCGTGATCATCCGTATCATCTCGAAGACGTCGGCCTCGAGGCTCACAGTCCCCATCTCGGCCACCATGGCCGTGGTCACAGTCTGGTAGCCGGAGAGGGCGCAGAGCTTGTCCACCTCGTTCTCGAGAAGGAACGGGTCTTCGCCGCAGCGTTCCAGCAGGGCCGTCGCCGTACCCTCGGAGAGGGTGGTGTCCTGCGCCTTGGCGCGGTCCATCATCATGACTTTCAGCTCGTAGGGCTTAGGTTTAGCCAGCTCTTCGGCAAAACCGACTTTTGTACACTGGGCGATGAGCTTCTGCGCCCGCTTGCCCAGCTTGAGTTTATTGCGCTCCATCTCGAACACGCTGCCCAGCACCACCACGGCATTCTCGAGGCTGGCCAGCGTGGCGCACAGCTCGTCAAGGTCTTTGTCGCTGTAGGCGGCGGGGTCCACCTCGGGCAGAAGCACCACGCGCCGCGTCCCGAAGAAGGAGATGGTGCCTGCCGCCATGATGAGCTGCTCGATTTCGGGCGCTGCACCGTCCAGAACGGTCGTTTCTTCGTCCTCACCCTCGGCCAGAAGCTTTGCCGCCCGGGCCACGGCCTGCCGGACAAGATAGCGCTCGCTGGAATAAAAATAGTAGACCGGACAGCCTCCCTGGGCCAGCTGCCGGAGTTTCGTTTCCGTTGCCAAATGATCGGCTCCTTTATATTAGGATTGTTTTATTTTATCATACTCTGCCCGCTTTGAAAAGCGCTCACCCCTCGAGACGGAGGCGAAGACGTGAGACAGGCTCTGCGTCCTCTTCCATCCAGCGGTATTTGCTGCTCAGGGTCAGGCAGTCGGTGTACCGGATATTCTCCGGCCTTGCCATCGAGGCCAGCAGCCACTCGGCCCGGATGGGCTTCGCAGGCCGGACGGTGCCGCTGAGGGTGATGAACCTCTGCCCGCCGACACGCATCCGCAGAATGCAGCCCTGCCGGGTGCGGAAAAGTTCCAAGTCCACTTCGCCGCAGGAAGCACGGCGGGTGGTGTTCTCGGCCAGAGCAGCGGCATTGATGCGCTTTTGGGCCTCGATACGGCCGGGTTCTTCCGGCTGCATCCGCAGGTCAACCAGAAGTTCCACCGTCCTCACGCCCCGCTTTTCCAGCTGATTTTCCACCGCCCGCCGGGTGGTGCTGCCGCCCCGGAAGAGGACAACGGCCTTTTCTCTCTGGGTAATAATGACAGCGGGTGAAGCCCGGGTCCCCACCAGCTCGATGTTCACCACGTTCCAGCTCAGAGCCGTTTCCAGTCCGATAGCCAGCGCCGCCAGCAGAATGACCGTCGGCAGAGCTGCCCGGAGTCGGATGTGCCGCCGCATTGCCATTGCGCAGAGCAGGATCAGCACAAGACACACCAGTGCGGCATAGGTCCCATCAAACCAGAGGGACGCTCCCGGCAGAACGGACACCCGGAAAGCCCACTCGTTCATCAGCCATGCCAGCCCGTCGGCACAGAAGGCCGCCGGGCGGCGGATGATCTCAAACAAAGGCAAGCCTTCTGCCGCCAGACCCAGCAGAGCTGCACCGAGGCCGAAGCTCAGCATCGGCCCCACCAGCCAGAGGACGGCCACGCCCGACGCCACGGCCCAGACCGTCGTGCTCATCCCCCGCAGCACCAACACCGGGAAGGTCGCCGCCGAGGCACAGAGGGAGACGCAGAGCGAGTCCCACATGCCGCCCGCAAAGCGCCGGAAAAGGAGCACCGCGCGGGGCGGTTTCTCCCGGCGGCTTTTCCGTTTCTTCTTTCTGTCGTAATAGCGTTCCCGCCCACGCCCTGCGCACTCAGCACCGGCCAGTGTTCCCATCACTGCCGCAAACGACAGCTCGAAGCCCACGTCATAGACCGCATACCCGTTGCCCAGACACATGAGGACGCCTGCCGCGCCCAGCGAGGTGAGCGTATCCGCCGGGCCTCCCACCCAGACGCCGAGGGAGCTGACCCAGACCGCCACCGCCGCCCGGAGGACAGAGGGCGTCGCGCCGGTGATGCCCACCAGCAGAAGAGCCGTCCCGGCCCGGAGCAGCGACCTCGCCCGCCGGTAAGCCCGGCTCCGCTCCCGCTCCTTGTGGGGCAGAGCATCCAGCAGGCCGCAGAAGATGGTGACGTGGAGGCCGCTCACCACCAGCACATGGGAAAGCCCCGCGCCCCGGTAGGCACTGCGGAGAGTCGAAGTCAGATGGCTCCGGTCGCCCACCACCATCGCGGCCAGAACGCCGCCGGTGTTTTCGGCCATGCCTTTTCGCAGGGCGCGGCTCAGCGCCGCCTGAAGCCGAGCCGTCCGGGCGCGGAAGCTTTCGCTCTGCCCAAGACGAAGCATCCCGGACAGGTATTCCGCGCTGAGGACAATGCCGTCGGCGTAGTCGTCCAGACGCTGGGTGGCGTCCGGCACATCCAGTGCAAAACGGCCCCGGATGCGGCCTCCGGCCTCACATTTGGGCAGACTGGCGCACTCCACCCGGAAGTGGACAGCTTCCCCGTCCACTTTTTCCACCATCAGCACGGCGCTCACCCGGCCCGCCGTGTAAGCGCGGCCTGTGCTCTCCACTTCGGCGGTGAGGGCCACTTCTTTTCCGGCGTAGGCGTCCTGTATCTTTGCAAGCCGCGCGCCGGTCGTTTTCATGATGCCGACACCCAGCACTGCGCCCAACAACAGACAGACCGCATACCCTCTCGCGGCCCTGCCTCTCCACCAGACCAGCAGGCAGAAGAGAACAAAAATTGCCGCAGACGGCAGCAAAAGCCCCATCTGCGGCAAAAATGAGCACAACGCTAACACACCCAGCGCACTCAGGCAGAACGCGCAGAGCGGGCGTCGCATATCGGTTTAGTGGAGGAACAGAGGCAGCGGCTCGAGGAAGATGATGTCCTTGCGCTGGGCAGCATCACCCTCGGCCAGAACGGCGGCCTGACCCACGATGGTACACTGGGTCTGCTCGGCCAGCTCGTCCAGAGCCTTGAGAGAACCGCCGGTGGAGATGACATCATCCACGACCAGCACCCGCTTGCCGCTCATCTTGTCCAGCTCCTTACGGTCGATGACCAGCTTCTGCTTGCCAGCAGTAGTGATGGACTGGTCCTCGACAACAACAGGGTCGGGCATATACAGCTTGACGCCCTTGCGTGCGCAGACGTAGGGCTTGCCGCTCTGGCGGCTCATCTCGTGAGCCAGCGGGATGCCCTTGGCCTCAGCGGTCAGCAGGATGTCAAAATCCGGGCATTTCTTGAGCAGCTCAGCGGCAGCAGCCACCGTCAGCTCGGCGTCGCCCAGCATGATGAAGGCCGCAATGTCCATGTGGTCGTTCACCTTGCAGATGGTCAGCTCACGGGTCAGGCCCGCGACATTCAGCGTATAAGTCTTAGCCATATTCAACGATCTCCCTTACTTTTTCGGAATCAGACAGGCAGCTTCTCGCCGCCCAGAACATGGAAGTGCAGATGCTTGACGGTCTGGCCGGCGTCCTCGCCCACATTGGAGATGACGCGGTAGCCGTTGTCGAGGCCCTGCTCCTTGGCGAGCTTTGCGATGACCGCAAAGACATGGCCCAGCAGAGCGCCGTCTTCCTCGGTCAGCGCAGCGGCCGAGGGGATGTGCTTTTTGGGGATGACCAGGAAATGCACCTTGGCCTGCGGGGCGATGTCATAGAATGCCACCACCTGCTCGTCCTCATAGAGCTTCTTCGAGGGGATGTCCCCCGCTGCAATTTTGCAAAACAGACAATCTTCCATGGGAATCGCTCCTTCCTACTATCTATTATCAGGATGCTGCTGTATGTTGTCAAGCCTCTCCCTTTGGGAGAGGTGTCTGCGAAGCAGACGGAGAGGGCAAGGACGCTGACAAGAAATTAAAAGCACAGCGACACTATCGCTCTGACAAAACTCCTGCCTATCACGCCGCAGCAGCCCTTGGGCCACAGGCTTGCCCTCTCAGTCACCTGCGGTGACAGCTCTCCCAAAGGGAGAGCCTTTCACGCGCAGTTCCTTTGTCCAAACATCAGCCCAGCTGCTTCTCCACGATGCTCTTGACAGCGGCCAGAGCCTCGTCGATCTTGGTCTCGTCCTTCAGACCAGCCATAGCGAAGTCGGGCTTGCCGCCGCCCTTGCCGCCTGCGATGGCAGAGATTTCCTTGACGAGATTGCCGGCCTTCAGACCCTTTGCCTGAGCGTCCTTGGTCACGGTAACGGCCATGGTGATCTTGTCGTCAGACTTGCCCACCAGAACAGCCACAGCAGCAGCCTTGGCATTGTCACGGATGGTGTCGCACATACCGCGCAGGGTGTCGCCGGAGGTACCGGTGAAGTAAGCGGAAGCAATCTTGACGCCGCCGACGGTCTCAGCGTTGTCGAACAGGCTGGTGACCTTGGAAGCAGCGACCTTTGCCTTGATGTCCTCCAGCTCCTTGCTCATGGCCTTGTTCTCAGCCATGACAGCCTCCGCACGAGCGGGCAGAGCGGCGACGTTGTTTGCCTTCAGGGTGTTAGCCACGGTATGCAGCATAGCTTCCTGCATATTGGCACGGATCAGCAGGTTGCGGCCGGTGACAGCCTCGATACGGCGGATGCCGGCAGCAACAGAGGACTCGCTGACGATCTTGAAGCCGCCGATCTGAGCGGTGTTCTTGACGTGGGTGCCGCCGCAGAACTCGGTGGACCAGCCCTCAATATCAACAACACGGACGACCTTGCCGTACTTCTCGCCGAACAGAGCCATAGCGCCCAGCTTCTTGGCCTCTTCGATGGGCATCTCCTTGACAGTGACGTTCATCGACTCGAAGATCTTGTCGTTGACGATCTTCTGCACACGGACCAGCTCCTCGGGAGTGACAGCGCTGAAGTGGGTGAAGTCGAAGTGGGTGATGGAAGCGTCCTGATAGGAGCCTGCCTGATGGACGTGGTCGCCCAGGACCTCGCGCAGAGCTGCCTGCAGCAGGTGGGTAGCGGTGTGGTTGCGGGCGATGGCCATGCGGTATTCCTTATCCACGCGGGCGGTCAGATGGTCGCCGACATGGACGATGCCGCTCTCGAGGGTGCAGGTGTGGACGTAGTAGCCCTTGGGGGTCTTCTTGACGTCCTGCACGCGCAGCACGCACTCAGCGCCGGTGATGACGCCGTGGTCTGCGGCCTGACCGCCCATCTCAGCGTAGAACGGGGTCTTATCGAGAACGACCAGCACGCCTTCCTTGGCCTGCTCGTCGGTGGCGATGGCGTCGGTCAGAGTCTCCTCGTCGCTCAGCGCCACAACGACGCTGTCGCTCTTGAGGGTGTCGTAGCCGACGAACTCGGTGGGCTCAGCGGTCAGAGTGCCGAACAGGTCTTCGCTCCAGCCGGAGATGTTCTTCTTGAGGCGCTCTGCACGGGCGCGCTCCTTCTGCTTGGTCATCTCGGCGTGGAAGCCCTCCTCGTCGATCTCGATGCCCTGCTCCGCAGCGATCTCCTTGGTCAGATCGAGGGGGAAGCCGAAGGTATCGTTCAGCTTGAAGACGTCCAGACCCTTCAGCAGGTGCTCGTGAGCCTTTTCCAGACCGTCGATCATGTTGTTCAGGATGTTCATGCCGGCGTCGATGGTGCGGGCAAAGTTTGCCTCCTCGGTGCCGATGACCTTCTTGATATAGGCGTCGTGCTCACGAAGCTCGGGGTAAGCGGACTCGCTGGACTGGATGACCGTCTCCACCAGCTCCACGAGGAAGGGGCGGCTGATGCCCAGCATACGGCCATGGCGGGCAGCGCGGCGGAGCAGACGGCGCAGCACGTAGCCGCGGCCCTCGTTGGAGGGCAGGATGCCGTCGGACACCATGAAGGTGCAGC
>OHAD01003366.1_pt1 | contig 10447 bp, 12 predicted proteins | sample 1577011 | NCBI WGS metagenome assembly OHAD01 (sample SAMEA3541510, study PRJEB24748) | human gut metagenome | biome: human gut; feature: human-associated habitat; material: faeces | place: China | collected 2012
AAAAAAGTATTTTAAAACTTAGAAAATTAACTTTCTCTTCTACGGTGTTAAATGGTACAAGTAGTATTTTATACATAAGATCACTTTGGATAAAACTAGGTATTGCAGTATTGTTTTTTAAGAAAAAAGACCTTAAAGGCTCATGTCACTAAAGTCTGATTTTTTCTGTATCTTTTTATTTTACAGTTATTCTCCTCACGATAACAGTATTAGCGATAAATATTCTTTCGATGGTTACAAAACAACAGAATGTCATTTCACAAATCTCGTTAGCGTCTTTTTAACAAACTCCGTTAGCGTCCGCACGACTTTCTAAACGTGATTTTCTTACTGGGATTTCTCTCCGGATTTTCTTAAAGAATATTCTCAACGGATATCCATTTAGGATATTCGGAAAATGCTTGAAACTATTGATTTTACAAGGTTTCTGATAGGTGATACGTTCAGAAATTTCGTTAAAAAAGGACCTTAAAGGATATCTCCTTCAAGGTCTTTTTCACTGGTTTCCTTTGTATTTTTTCTTGCTCCTACCACTTGCCCCACGCTAACGACTTTTGTTAAAAAGAGGATAACGAAGGTTGTAAAGTGACAACAGAAATTATTCCCACTCCTAAGCACAAAACAGATATTAACTGATTTCGTTTAGGGGTTTTGACTTGATTTGATATAAAATGATACATATTATCTTAATTCTATGAGGTATATTGACTTCTGCTATCAAATAGCTATCACTTGGATACTATCAAACATTAATACTTGTCTTATCATACACAAAGTCTACTATTAACGCAATATTCATATTATTTAAACTTTGTTTTAAATCAACAATATGGATTAAAAAATTAATAGAATAAACATCACTCCATTTTTCAATCATTGTTTTTCTTCCTTCACAAACCAAAACCAAATGAAATTCTTGTGGGGATATTTCGTTATCATCAGGCAATTTAATTTTACCATTACCACTTTGAAGTTTTGAAAGTGTAAGCGATGCTTGATCTACGGCATAAGCAAAATTGGAAGGACTGCCTATTTTTACAAAATACATATTATTATCTGCAATAAAGTCGCAAACCTCATATTTGTATCTGCGATTTGCAGTTTCATCTATTGGCATAGTTGTCGGATGAATCAAAACAGCATTTAAAAAGTTCGACAGTTTACAGTTGTAGTATGTTTCATATTGTTGCGAACCACCATTAGAAAAAATCCCAATCTCCTTTGCATAAGAAATTAGCTCTTCTTTGCTGAAGCTCCAGTTACTTTCTTTATGATTTACAAAAGTAACTTTACTAACATCTCGGAATACTTGTTCAATATATGAATTGTTAAACGAACACCATCTGCCATTTCTCAAACAGAAATTATCTTCCGTAATAAATTCCAAATACTCTGTTAAAGGCTTGTACGGAGTCCACTGGTCGTTCCCATATTCAACAGACAGTTTTATATTTCTGATCGAAGTATAAATATCAAGATTTTTTTCTGATAGAAAATTCTGAATTGCAGCAATAGACAACTCACCATCATATTCACTGTGTTTTCTATCACAGGTCAATTTAAACCTTATAGAATCATTTTGTATTATTTTTGTACCAATAAGATAAAAAGAAGGCACATTTATAAATGAAAATTTTGATGCCTCTGAATTATATTCATCAATAGCTTTTGAAAGCAAATTAAATAGTTCGTTTATCTTATCGGAATCATTGTCATCGTCCAGCGCAATAAGTCTGGGGAGAGATATGGTTGCTTCTGTTTTTAATGCTTCTTCAAGCAAGGTTAGCTTTTTTCCGAGAGCCAAAGGCTTTTCTTCCCATTTGAACTGGGCGGATATACCGCAATTTATGGATTTGCCCCATATTTTCTCATTGATAGTTGAACCTTTAATATATGTCGGAATTTCACCTCCACGGTATGCCAAAGTTGTTCCGCTTAGATAGTCTATATGGGTTTTGCTTAATTTCCCGCCGTGAGATATATTTTGCTGTGCTTTTACACTTTCAAGATTTAAAAGACGTTCTGCAATTTGAATTCCAAAATTATAATCGCAGTAATTGCTCAAATAAAAATGAGCATTACCATAAGATACAATAAAACAGGATGTTGTATTCTTGCAAATCAGCGCAGCTCCGTAAATTTTTAATTCCTGTGTCAAATCCCATTCGGAACACTCTGACAAAAGTCTTACCCACGGAGAACCTTTTTTATTATCTTTGTCGCAAAACATTAACTCAAACGAAAAGCCGCTGGGTTCAGATAACATAGAATCCTTCAACGGAATTTCTTCAAACTGACGCTCTATCAAAAATTCTTTGAATTCATCAGCTTTCTGTATATCAATACGATAAATATTATAATCATATGTAGGCTTTTCTTCGGTTCGTTTTGGCATAAAACTATCTTCCTTCCGTAAGTACTAAAACAAAAATTTATTTTGTTTTATTCCGCAAAATATTATAATACAAGCATTCAAGCGTACTTTCCCGCTTGTCCTTTTTTAACTCACATTCCCATACAATCAATATATTCCATCCGAGCTTTGATAAACTTTCATAGGTGATTTTATCACGGGCAATATTGTTGTTTATCTTATTCTCCCAATATTCCGTATTGGACTTCGGCATTACAAAATATCTGCACTTCTGATGTCCGTGCCAAAAACATCCGTTTACAAAGACAACTGTCCTGTACTTTGGAAACACAATATCAGGCTTGCCGGGAAGTGTTTTTACATTCTTTCTGTAGCGTAGTCCTCTTGAAAAAAGATATTTGCGCACAATCTCTTCAGGCTTTGTTCCAGTGCTTCTGATTTGGGACATATTGTAGCTTCGTACTTCTTTTGAATGATTGTCCATAAAATCACCCGCTTATCATACCAGACCCAATTATTTAAAATCAGAATGCAGAATCTGCCTGCCTACAGAGAAAATTTCTCTGATGGTAGAATGATTGTAATTGCAGGTATCATACCTTTTAATTAACTCAATCATATTGCTTACATTCATAGCGCTTCCACGCACTCCTGTTTCATCTGTAATAGCCTGCAACTGTTTATTTATATTTGTTCCGAAACCGCCGGCAATATAAGAGAAAAAGGCAAGGGGATAACTTCCGTCATAATAATTGCTGAGATTTCCAATGTAGTTATGTACCATACGGTTATGATGATCATTATTGATTGTATATTTGCTGTATGCTTTATTATCGATAATAGCTGAGTATCCGTCACTATCCGATAACACTAATACATCAGGCGTCAGACCAATGGGACCAACGTGCTTTGCCGAAAATCCGAATACATCCTGAAAGATATTAACTGTAGCCTTTTCAAACTCTGTTGCTTCGTCTCTGCCTTTAAATGCCATCTCAAAATATTCTGTCATAAACGCACCGATAGAACCTTTTGGATAATATTTGAGCAAAGTTTCTTCTACGAATTTTTCATCAATGCCTGTTGTTTCAACAATTTTGTCAATAAGCTTTGCATTGACAGCAGATATAGGCTGACGCAGGGATTCGGAAATAAATGCATTTTTAACCTTCTGTTCAGCAATGATTTTTGCTGTTATGGTTGCTGTACCCGTTAAGTTTCTGGTATCTTTTCTATGTTTAGGATCTATGCCATACTTTCTTTGAAAATACTCGTGCTGCTGAGGTCTGTCGACAAAAGCCGGGGGATTAGCAAGTATATTACCCACTTCATCCTTTTTGTCGGGAAGTATTGCGATTCTGCCGTCCTCACGCTTTGCAAGCTGAGTATATTCGAGCCAGTTAAAAAGAGTATTTGCCAAGTCCATTAAGTGAGCATACGGCTCATTTTCTCTGCCGACACCCTTTGAAGGAGCATATTTTTCAGCAAAATCAGGGTCAAGACAAGCATTGCCTTTATCACGAAATTCGAGAATACGTGATACAACATATTCAAAGCATTTTTCACTTTCGTTTTCAGCTTCAACAACTACTATTTTTGCAAGTTCTTCCTCAGATAAACTTCCAATTCTATTATCGGCAAGCAGTCTAAGCATAAATATAAACGGATGTATTTTAAAACGAGCCGCTACATCAATATTTCTTCCTGTCGAAAACGATGACGGAAACTGATATTTCAGAACCTGATTTTTCAAGATATCAACAGGGTTGTCACCGTTCATAATCGCTTCACCTGCAAGAGTAAGCTTTATTTTTCCTGTTGACTCCTGTGTGAAAATTAAGCCCAAACTCATAACCCACGCTTTATATGTTCGTGCTCCTCCGCCAGCTTGGTCACGTCTTTCACCTTTGCGTTTAAGTCCTGCTTCTTCCAGCATTTCTTCAAAAGAAAGATGAGATTCACGCTGTCCCTGCCATTCTTGATCCAATGATGCTTCTGCAAAAGTAGACAGAACTTCTGGTATGGAGTTTAATTTTCTTTTAGGTCGGGTAACCCACCAATAATTAAGCATTTTATCACTCCTTAATATTGCAGGGAACCGATGGATATTCAATGCCTGCAAAAGTCTTTAGTACAGCCTCAAAAATAATTTTTGCTCCCTGAACAGGAACCGCCATACCTATTTGCTTGCGGACACTTTCCTTTGATCCCATAAACTCATAGCTGTCAGGAAAAGTCTGAAGTCTTGCACGTTCTCTGTTAGTCAGCGCTCTTGGTTCTGAATAATGATAAATATGAGTGCCTCCGCCGCCGGACCCCGTTACTGTGTAAGCCGGTTTGCTTGGATCAAGTCGTTTGTATATCTGACTTATTTTTGCGCCTTTAACATTCAGTTTCAATTCATCAGGCAAATCTGCGTTAAATGCATTTTCACCCGGTTTAATATATTTCAGGCGCTCAGTAACAACAGCAGACTGACGGGTTAATTCGTTGTTTTTAGCGTCAGCAGGAATAGGCGGGTTTTCCAGAGCATTTCTGCAAGTGTTGTCAATGTCTTTGTAAATTTCTGGACTGGGCGGAGAAAATTCATATGGCAAATCTTTTCTGATTCCAATAATAATAATTCTATGTCTTGCCTGAGGGACTCCGTATTCTTCAAACTTATACAAATGCGGATAGATTTTGTATCCGCATTCTGCTAGTTCTTTTAGTATAACCTGCAGAGCACTTCCTTCATTTGCGCTTGCCAATCCTCCTACATTTTCAGCTAAAAACCAATCAGGATTATAAATTTTCAGCGTTTCTGCCCCGTATTTATAAAGCGGACCAAATGTTCCGTTGAACCCTTTTTGTTCTCCTACTACAGAAAAATCATTGCAGGGAAATCCGAATGCAAGGGCGTCTATATCTCCCAGCGAAGCTAAATCCAGCTTTCTCACATCTCCGCATACAACACTTTCTGGAGAATCGGGACATATATTATGAATATATGTATTGCAAGTATCTTGGTCATAATCATTTGCCCAAGCGTGTACGATTGAATAATTTTTATCTCCTATATCAGCTAATGAAGCTCCGCACGCAATACCGCCGGGTCCGCAAAACAATTCGCCAAGCCTATACTTTGCCATTATTTATACCTCACTTTATATTCTATCGCCGTTATCAAGTACAAAATTGCACTCAAACTTAACACCTACGGCGTCAGCTATGTTTTCAAGATCATTAATTGTAAAACTGTCTCTTTTTATTTTTCCGCTTAATGACTGAGGAGAAATATTAAGTCTCCTTGCCAGTTCAGCTAAGCTTATTCCCGAACGGACACATAACACTTTTATTTGTTCTGAAGTTGTCATAGCTACACCTCCACTGAATAATAGTATAAATGTTTTTGTTTAGCTTGTCAATATATTCATTTAGCTTTCTTTGGATTTAAAAAAATTAGCGGCAGAGATTTCTCTCTGCCGCCGCTGTAATTATAACGTGAAAATAAGTTCTGAGTTTACAATTTCCAACGCTCTGTTACGAATACTATTCATCTTCTGAACCCACAACATTTGGTTTTCAGCTTTGAGCTTTTCCGTTACATTTTCTTTTTCGGAAAGTTGTTTTACCAGCCGGGAAAACATTTCCTCTGCCTGTTCATCAATATCGGCAAGGTAACTGTTTAGCTGGCAAGAAGTCAGCAGATTCGCATAAAGTGTCCTTTTATGCTCCTTAATATACCTCAAGTGCCTTTGTCCCCAAATGCCAACTAATTTCTGTTCTTCTTCGGGCAGTGAGAGGCAAGGGAGATAATAATCTCCCTGTAGCTCATACCATAATCCATTCTTTTCATCATAAATTCTCTTTCCCATTGTGTGTTCCTACCTTTCATCTTTATAATTTCTAAAGCGTTTTTCACGCTGTTTAGACTGTGTGATTTCCTTTGCCTGTTTCAACATATCATCAATCTGTTTATTGCCGAAAACCTTGCGGAGAAGCTTATAATCTTGCAGTTCCGCCTTTTGTTTAGCATTGATATTTTCCAAGTTCTTTGCCTTTTCCGACAGTCTGTTGTTATCGTGGTACAGACTTTGATTTGCCTGCCGCCATTGCTCCAAAGTGTTCTTCATTTCAAAATATTTGATAATTACACCCTGTACCAGTTCTTTCAATGCGTTAATTATAGGCTGTGCAATTTTCGTTTTGTATGTCTTTGCGCTCATTAAAGCAGGAGAATCGGGAAGTTGATACTGCGGATCTTTATCAAAGTTTTTTACAACATTATCAAGAGACTTTTCGCAGTCAAGCATATTATTTATCCGAGATTTTACAAGCTCCAATTTATCTTCCTGCCTGCTGATTTCATCGCCTAACTGAGCCACTTCTTTCTCTCGTTCCTGCTTTTTGTAGTCAAGAACAGAGAGGTGTTTCTCGTGAGTTCCTTTGTGTTCCCATTCAATTCCGTGACGCTCCATCACAGCTGAAAGCTGTTCTTTTTCGGCTTGTATCCACTGATTCCACTCTGTATTTTCACGAGTACCACCCTTGAAACCCTGTGCGGCTAATGCTTGTTTCAGGCTCACTCTTGTATCAAGACCTCGCTTACTGCCGGTAATAAACGGGACAAAATCAATGTGTAAATGCGGCGTTGCTTCGTCCATATGAAGATGAACTGAGAACACTTTTAACTGCGGATTTCTCTCCTGAAAACCTTTATAATACTCGTCCAATACCTGTTTAGCGAGCACTCCGTTTTCGCTTTCCGCACTCATATCTTCCTTATTGCCTATCTGCAAAATGATTTCGTGAAACGGCTTTTCCTGCTTGGAATTGCAGATTTTTTCATAGTAATTCTTTATTTTTCTATCGGCTCGTGTCTGTTTATCATTGTATTTTTTAAGTGCCTCGTCAAACAATTGGTGATACACTTCCTTGATGTTCTCGTTGCAGTAATCTATATTAAGATGGGTTCGGCTCGGATCTACATTTTCAGCTTTGAATTTACGGCTGTTGTGATTAACAGAGCCTTTCCCGACCATTGCGCTTATCGTTCTTTTCATAATTACACCTCCAATCTCTTAAAGATAGTACTTCCTCGGTTCTGTTACTCTTGTCAAGAGTAACGCAAAAGCACTTTTGACAGGCAAGCCTATCAAAAATGCGACCTGCAAGCAGGTTTTGCGCTCTCCGAGGGGGTTATGGGGCGTTGCCCCGTTGTCTGCGGACAACTCCCCAGCAAGGGCTGTCCTTTGAAAAGGACACCCTGCACCCCGTCTAAACTTTATGCTGTTACTTCCCGAAAAAGGAACATTGCAAGGTTGCAGCTATGCCTGTCTTTGCAATGTTGCAACCTTGAAAAGTTTCAATCTGTTTTTTCGGGAAACTGCCAGTACCACTGACTGCCCTCTTTAACCGATTGGACATTCAGTGCTTTCTTTGCTTCATCCAGCACACGCTTTGAGATTCCTATCGCCTGTGCTTTCTTCACCAATTCTTTCTGCGGGTATCTCCCCTTTGAAAGATATTCGAGTATTAAGTTTTCAGCCTGCTCTGATTTCTTTTCCTTCGGAATACCGCTTAACAGATCGTCAACCGAGATATCGTAATGTCCGAGCCAGCTGAATCCGTTTTCTTTATCCAGTTCAAATGCAATCGCTTCACCTTCGGGCGCAAGGGAAGACTTGTCCTGCACCATCACTCTGACCTGCGGATTGTCTTTAATTCTCCCGACAATCAGAACACTTCTTGCCGAAGCCTGAAAGTCGATTGAGCCAAGTCCACGGTAGGAAGATTTATTTCCGCTTCCTTTGTTCATATGACCGACGAGCAGAACTGCACAGTCATATTTTTCTGCGATTCGTCCGAGCTGTGCCATCACATTGCGGACTTCATTGGCGTTGTTCATATTGATATTAGCACCGATATACGCCTGTATCGGATCAAGAATCACAACTCTTGCGCCGATCTCTATAATTGCTTTTTCAATTCTTTCATCCAGCATACTGAGTGCGGCTTCCGATTCATCTATGACTTTGATTTGCGTACAGTCTGCTTCAGCTGCTTCTAATCTCGGCTTGATGGTATCTTCCAGTCCGTCCTCAGCTGTTTGATAGATGATCTTTACAGGCTCACGCTCGGTATCGTCATAGGGCAGTGCTTCTCCTTTAGAGAGAAGCGCCGCCAGCCTTAATGCCAAAGTTGTTTTTCCCTCGCCGGGATCGCCCTGAATGATTGTGATTTTTCCGTATGGGATATATGGATACCAGAGCCAGTTCACCTCTTTGCTCTGAACTTCATCCATACTGATAATTTTAAGTTCAGCCATTCATACCACCGCCTTTCAAAAGAAAAGTGTTGATTTTCAAGTGATATACGGTTATACTATTAATACATACATTAAGTGACTGCCTTTCATCTGCGCCAACAGATGAACCCTGGGCGGTCATTTCTTTTTTATCATTCATTTGCATTCTCTCCTTTCAAGCCGATGAGTGTTACCGACACAAGCTCGATAATATCAAGCAATTCATCCGACACTTCCTCGGCTTTGTTGATTCGTTTTAACTCCGACAGAATTTCTGCCATTTCATTTTTCAGTGCTTTGTGAACTCTCGGGTTGCCTTGCACCACTACATCACGGTTCATACATTTGCGGTAGCAGTATTCCTGCTTCGGCAGTCCTGACAAAGCGACCGCTTTATTCAGCGCCTCGTTTTCTTCGGGTGAAACTCGGAACCCCACTGTAATGCTTCTGAACCTGTTTTTCTTGTCTACATTTTTTGATGACATATTATTTTTCTCCTTTCCATATTTCATCAAGTGTATTGACCATTTCATTTTGTTTGGACGGATACAAATGAGCGTATCGGTAAGTGATGTCAATGCTCTCGTGTCCCACACGGTCTGCGATCGCAACCGCCTGATAGCCTTGATCTATCAAAAGCGAAACGTGCGAGTGTCTCAGATCGTGTATGCGGATACGCTTAACGCCTGCCGCTTCTGAACCTCTTGTCATTTCGTGGTGCAGATAGCTTTTTGAAACGGGGAATATACGGTCATTTTCACCAGCTGAATAAAACATTGTGATATATTCCTGCATTTCTTCGCACAAGAAGTTCGGCATTTTAATGGTTCTGTTGCTTTTTGCTGTCTTTGGCGGAGTGATAACATCCTCACCGTGCAGTCTTTGATAGGACTTGTTGATTGTTACCGTCTTGTTTTTAAAATTAAAGTCACCTGCTGTTAAGGCTAACAGCTCGCCCTCACGGATACCGCACCAGTAAAGCATTTGAAAAGCGTAATAGGAAACGGGCTTGTCCATCATTTCGTTTGAAAACTTTGTGTATTCCTCAACCGTCCAAAAATCCATTTCTTTGCGTTCTTCTTTTCCCATATTGCCTACCGTTGCGGCTGGATTGAGTTTCAAACCGTAAATTCTGATTGCGTGATTAAAAAGTGCGCTAAGCTGGTTATGGATTGTTTTCAGATATCCTTGAGAAAGATTTTTGCCGCTTGAGTTTGTTTCTTTTCGGATTTCATTCTGCCAGGCAATCACATCTTTCGCCGTGATGTCGCACAGGCGCTTCTGCTCAAAGTACGGCAGGATTTTAGTCTTGATAATATGCTCTTTGGTAAGCCAAGTATTTTCTTTCAGCTTTGGTCTGACATCCTTTTCATACAGCTCCGCAAAAGTCTTAAATGGCATTGTAATATCCGCTTTCTTTTCTGTCAGAAAGGCTCGTTCCCACTCCTGAGCCTCACGCTTCGTTGCAAAACCACGTTTAAGCTTTTGCTGTCGCTCTCCTTTCCAGTCCGTGTATCGAAACTGTACATACCAAGTACCGTTTTTCTCGTTTTTAAATGCTGCCATTGTCCTGACCCCTTTCCGTGTTTGTTTTTGTGGAATAGAATTTTTCGTGGAAGAACTTTCTGTCGATTCTTCCTGCAATAGTGATACAACCCGTCGCTTTCAGCTCTTTGTTCAGCTGACGGATAAGTTTGTAAGCGTAGGGAACCGAAACGCCCATTTCTTCGGCGACTTCTTCCACACGCATAAACATTTTGTTTGACATATTTTTTCTCCTTTCG
>OHAD01003370.1_pt1 | contig 10436 bp, 10 predicted proteins | sample 1577011 | NCBI WGS metagenome assembly OHAD01 (sample SAMEA3541510, study PRJEB24748) | human gut metagenome | biome: human gut; feature: human-associated habitat; material: faeces | place: China | collected 2012
TCCATAAGAAAAAATTAAATAATATTCCCCAGTCTTATAATTTCCCATCATTTTTATACAAAATATTCTGATACAATGACAAATACTTCATAACAACCACTTCCTCCGTATAATTCTCCTGTACTTTCTTCACACAAGCATCCGAAAGAGCTTGCTGATCTTCATGCTCCAAAACCCACCGGATACCGTTAGCGAGGTCGCTGGCATCCTTATAATTGGCTACATAACCATTTATCTTGTGATCGATCATCTCCGGAATACCGCCAATTTCAAATCCGACACAAGGAGTTCCGCACGCCATCGACTCCATGATTGTATTGGGAAGGTTTTCCTCTAAGGAAGAAGTGATAAACATATCGACTGCATTATACAATGCTACGATTTTAGATTCATCCGACAAATATCCCATCGAATGAATTGGCACGGGGAAAAGGCCTCGGATATCATCTTTTACTTGTCCGAAAACGACAAGCTCCACACCCTGCTTTTCTATTTTCCTTAAAGCCTCGATCAAATAATCAATTCCTTTACGCTTGTCTGTAACATTCAACGCCCCAAATAATAAAAGCCTCTTTCCTGAAGGTAACCCCAATAATTCACGCGTCATATCCTGATCCATCGGATGATAAACCTCCGTATCGATCGGATTAGGAATAGACAAAACCGTCTTATCCCGTAGCAGATAACTTTTTTTTGCCCTGCCAGATAACCATCGGCTACAACCGACAAAAGTTATATTGGCCTCCTTATACAAGGACAATTTTTTATCAAAGACAGAAGTCGAGAGATCCTTACCTTTCGACTTTAAAAAGAAACAAGACTCACATCCCATCTGGAACTTTTCACAATCTCTTGCATGATGACAAATACCTGTACAAGGCCACATATCATGCATAGTCCACACGATAGGCTTGTTCAGTTTCACCAATTCTTCTATATCCTTTAATGAAAGAAAACCCTGATTAATCCAATGAAGATGGATAATATCAGCATCTTTTACCAAAGGATGTCCGGATAAATCCATTCCGGTATTGGCAATAGAAACTGCAAACAGATTCTTACGGTTTAAATGGTTACATAAAAAAATAATCAACCGCTCCCAATAGAATCGGAAACGGTTCAACCAAGAATTTTCACGGATAAGTTTATCAACCTGTATCCCGGCTTGTCCTAATGCCTTACCTAAACGCCCGGCAGCTACAGCAGCCCCTCCAGTACGTTCAGATGTGTTTAAGATGACAATTTTCATTTCCCAACCTTTACATTCCAATATCCATTCTTGCGTACTCCCACTCTTTCCATAGTATCTTTGTCTTTCGGCTATTTTTTATCTTACGGACATATTCGTCACACCAAGATTCTTTAAATTCGTTGTAGTTTGGTTTTCTTTCATTGTAACACTTGAAGCAGCTCTTTCATATTCAAGCAAGTATATCCAATCCTTCTATCTTCATGAAAATTATCAACATATCCGACTACAGAAAAATACAAATGCAATCTATCTCCATCAACATAAGCTGAAGGACGGTATGTTTTGATATGTGAAACTATCGGCCTCTCATAAATATAAAAGTTTTGATAATCTTCCGACACGGCCAGATATGTTTCCATCGGTGAACGAAATGTTTTTTGCTTATGATCCCGCCCACAGAAAAGCATATACAACTTTTGCCGATATTCGAACAAGCAACAATGCCAAGGTTCTATTTGCACTTCTTCTTTATTCAAAAAAGAACCGGTTGCGACCTCTTTAAAAATTGATCGCTTTAAATCATCTCCTTCCAAAATATGAATACCCGAACAATGTCCCCTTTTGGAAATACCGGCATCCCCATTCAAACAAAAAAGACGAAATTTATCATGATATCGAATTATAGAGGGAGACAATAATTCTTGCTTCGGATCTGTTGTCTCAAAGAATAAACGCGGAATACTCCAAGACTGCCCATCTTCCGAATGCTGTACCTTCAATTTCTTTGAAAGAGTCCTATTATCATATTCTCTAATAATAGAATATAATACATTATCTTCATAATACAGTTCAATATCCGAATTAAAACAATCCCCCCCCGGCCACTCTACAATAGGATTATTTTTTATTGGAACAAATTGTGTAGGAATACAATCATTTCGAATATCAGCATAATAAATACACGGATTTTCATATTTCACTTGTGCTTTAGGATAAGGTGTCGTTCCCAACCAATGGGTAGCTCCGTTCCATCCCTGTTTCAAATAAATAATCGAAGGATGAGTCTGGCTTTGTTGAGGATAGTTTGTCGGTACGGGAAGATCACACCAGGAAAAAGATCGATTTCCCAATATAACAGAATCTCTATATAATAAATAGATTAAACGATCTAATATATATTGTAATAACTTTCTCAGCATTTAGTAGCTTTAATACCAATCGTTATTTGATAATCCTGATCTTTCTTATCCAACAAAGACGTATCAGGCAAATCATCCACGGCTAAACCTTGCAAAAAGGCAGTAGCAGCTAACACATTTCCAAAAGTAACAATTTCCACGTTTCCTTCACCAAAAACAGATTCCATCAACTTTCTTATAGACAAATCCGTAAAACGCCAATAATCTCCCCAACGATCCATATCGTATCGAGAAATTTGAGATATCCCGGAAACTGTGCACAACAGAGTTCCACCTTGTTTCAACACCTTATAACTACCCTCTATAGCTTTTGAGACATCAAAAATGAAGTTCAATGTCTGTGTACAAATAAAACAATCAATTCTTTCCTTTGGTAAAGTCTCCGGCTTAGTCAAGTCACCTACAATAGTTGCTTTCTTATTCGAATCATCATAATGAAGAACCTCATACGACGATATATCATGTCCAAATTGTTTACTGTACGTACTTTCAGCAATCTCAAGAACAGAACCTGTTATGAGATTCTGATTTTGTTTCAAAAAAGAATCGATATAATAACGATCTATCGGACATCCACGATCAAAACCAAATTTACGACTTATAGGTTCAGTCCGCAATTGATCACTAAAATCAATCGGATGACGAAATAAAGAACCAACAATTCTTCTAATTTTTCCCATTCTTAAAATATCTATAGATAACTCGAACGAATCGACCTAACCAATTATATTCCATACCAAAACCTTTAAAATCATGAAACAAAAAATATTCCATTTCCTCATTAATCTCCACTTTTGTCGGAAATTTTTCAACCTTAAAAGTTTTGTATGGGCGATCATAAGGATCTTTTCCTAAAATGCGAAAACCTTTATAATGAGTACCATTATACAAACCTATATTTTGAGATAAAGGCTTCACCGGTTCAATACACAAACCTTTATTTCTATATATAGCAAGGGCCCAACAAATATCCCACGGGATAGGATTTCGATCAAGAGACTTCAAACATTGAAAATGTCCTCCATATTCAATTCTATATAAATCCTCTTTTGAGAAACCATCCAAAGCGTCTTTCCTATCTGCATAATATTTAAAATTATCCCATCTATCTTTCCACGTTGCCCATCCCCATCCACATTCCATTAACGAAGTAAATGTAATATCATTATCCGTTCTTATACTAAAATGTGGTATAGATGATACATGCATTACTCTTTTTTCTTTTTCATAAAAAGTAAGCACATCATTCATATATTGAAGATAATATGGATTCGTCAAAACATCATCCTCTATCACTATCACTCTACCATAATGATTTATAATATTTGTTACTCCATCTATTATATTTCGTTCTAAATAATAATTAATCCTACGTTCGACAAGAAATACATTTTTAAAACCTGAAATTGTCCGCAAATACTGACGCAACATATTAACTTGTTTCCAAGATTTTTTATCCTTACCTCCATCCGAATAGATAAACAAATCTGTCTCGTGTGCAAGAGTATTATTTTTCAAATGTATAATTGTCTGTTTTGTTGTTTCTATACGATTATATACAAACAATAAAACCGGTGCAAATTTTGTCATTTTCATTTATTCAAATTAGCATGAATATAAATAGCATGTATTTGTCGCTTCTCTTCAGAAGGTAAAACCATATAATCTTTATATTGATCTTTTAAATAAGTATCACTATCGAAAGGTATAGGAAATTCTATTTCTTCAAAAAATCCTTTGACTAAAGGATATATAACTTCTTTACGATGAACTACTCCTAATGCATTATCCCGAACTTGAAAAGATTGATATTTACCTCCTTTAAATAAATTACAAAAATACCATATAGGATAAAGTAAAATATATTTTAATATAAAATAAGGAACTTCACAAACTGATTTCAATTCATCAAAAGATCTTTTCTTTTCTAAAATCGAGATACTTTTTGAAATATTACGAGAGAGAAAAGACAAAATTTTTTTAGGAAAAGGAGGATAGTCTACAAAACAAAAAATATCAATATAGATTCCTTTCTGATAAGGTTTCGTAAAGTCATCTCCATATTCTACAAAAAAAGAATTCAAATCGCGAATTTTAGCAAAATGGTGTGGAGTAGATGGATCCGTCTCTTTAGTTTGAAAAAACAAACTCTCTGGAAGCTCCTTCTGAACAATTTTTTTAAACTTTTCAAAATCATCGCTAGGCATAGCAATATCTAAATCATCATCCCAAGGTATAAATCCTTTATGCCGAATAGCCCCCAATAAAGTTCCACCATCAAGCCAATAAATCAAATTATATTTCCGACAAATACGATCAACCTCCTTCAAAATAGACAATTGTTTCAGCTGACACTCTCGAAGTTGGGATCTTCTAAAAGTACCCAAGAATGAATTTTTCATCTTTTACAACAATAAATAAATAATTGTTCACCTTTACAGTATAATGGCAATAAATATGGTAAATAGGTCATCAAATAAAGTTTTATCTTAGTTCCTTTTTTACTAAGAGTCAACAGTCCATCATACGCATCTTCTGAAATCAAAATTTTATATAACTGTTTCCGCTCTTTATATGAAAAAGACAAAGATCTTTGGATAAATGCATTAAACGATGATCTCAAATAAAAATAAAGAATTTGTTTATCTTTCAAATTATCTGTATGCTTTATTATAAACGTATATAATGATTTTATAATAAGAATCAAATCAGTACAATGTTTTTTTGATTCTGAATGAACTATTGATCCTGTTCGTTGATAATAATAATATATAGCTTTCTTATAAAGAACCGTTTTATTCGATAAATATAAAACTCTCGGTGTAAATTCTGAATCTTCAAAATAAATATTTTCCCTAAATATCAACTTATTATTAATCAAAAACTCTCGGTTAAAAATATATCCTGGAACTCCAGTCCATTTAGCAATATTAATATAGACAGCATGATCTTTATAAAGATAAGCACGATCAGTTTCCAATATATCTACATCTTTACAATTTTCATATATATCCAATAAACAATTTTCTAAAACCCAATCATCAGAATCCACAAACCAAATATATTCACCTATTGCTAAATTCAATCCCCTATTTCGAGTAGCACCTAATCCTCTATTTTCTTGATTAATCACACGAATATTAGGATATTTTAAAGCATATGTATTTAAAATCTGAAGACTATTATCTGAAGAGCCATCATTAATTGCTATAATCTCATATTCATTAGCTGGTAGATCTTGCTCCAAACAACTATTTAAACAACGCGGCAAATATTCTTCCGTATTATAAACAGGAATAATAATAGAAAGCTTAACCATAATAGTATATTAAACGAATCGAGTTCATTTTTTATTGCGAAGCCTATCGAATAATCCCCACATTTTATCCCACAGATAATTTTTCTTTAAATATGAGACCCTTTCTTCTTCCTTAAGGAGATTTTTCACAAAACCATATTGAGGACAACGTTTAGCCTTTTTTACATCTTGAGAAAAGATATTATCAAAAAAGTCAATAAACAAACACTTCCAATATTCCTTTTCATTTACTCTAACAAACCAATTCTCTCTCAATTTAGAAAGATATGCATCATCATTTTCGTCTAAGAATCTTATTTTATCAATAATTTTACCAAAATCTTTTTCATCTTCGACTACAAGCATTGACGATTTATTAAAATCTTTTCCTATCAATTTATTTCCCCAATAAATAGGAATCGAATTAACAAGCATAGGTTCTATAACCTTTTCTGTTGTATAACCATTCACTAAGCTATTCTCAAAAGCGATTGTAAATTTATAATCCCTGAGAAAAGCACGCTTGTCTTTAACAGGTCCCCCTATATTATTATATAATCGTCCACCAGAATCGACCTTTTTATATTTTGAAAGTTCAAAAAAGAACTTATCTCTGATAGGATCTGCATTCTTTTTATTAGAATAAACGAAGTTACAAAATTTACGATTTACAAGGTTGCTTGATACCGATTTTGAACTTAATGTATCTAAATCATTCCAGGAATAATGATCCAACAAATATAAAGGGAAACGTAAATAACGATCTTCAAAATCTATATAATAAAAACCAAGGGCATAATCAGCCAAGTTAAAATTAGGAACATCATTTTCACCTGTAAAATATATTTTTACAGCATTTGGATATTTATAGATATTAAATGAAAAACATGAATAAAAGACATAATCGGGAGAAACTGGATCTATAATGACATTATATTTTACAGACAACAACTTAGTAAAAAAATTATCAATTGGATCAAAACCACTCCAAAAATCTACAAAATATATCTTTATTGTTTTCATATTTTACTTAGAAAAAAGTAACATAACACATATATATAACATATTACATTTAACTTTAAATCAGCAACATTTACTATTAGCCAACAATATAGATTTTTAACTTCATCATATTCACACATATTTAATCAAACAATATTTCACCATACGACGACGAATTTTCCAATACAAAAGATAAGTTCTTACTAAAGTCCTGAAAAAAAGGAGTTTGATTCTTCCAAAATAATCTCGTTGAACAAAAAAAGTATCATTTTCACTCTTAATATGCATATACCCTTTGCTCTCTAACAATGCATGTACATTTTCATCATCACCTTCTATAACAAATGCTCTTATATTCAAATTATCAAAATCTATCATTTTTAAAATAGCCCATTCTGCACCTTCAACATCAATACTACAAAAATCTACTTCAGAAATACGATATTTCTGAAGTAGATTACCTAAAGTTACACTAGGTAATCTAATATCTTCATACTTAGAATTGTTAGATTTTACATACTCTTCTATTCGAGCCACAGCCTCATCGTCCATGAAATCAACAATACCACTTAGCATATCCGCGCCATAAACTTTCCTAAATAAAACAGAGCCTTCAACATCAGACAAACAAACATTTTCTAAATGACAATTACGAACAGATTTACACTTTTGAAAAATATCAACCTGAGGTTCTATACATAATCCTGACCAATTCTTATTCTTTTCAAAATAGTAAGAATTAGAATATGTAATACCATCATTAGCCCCAATATCTAAAAAACAACCATTAGATTTCCCACCAAAAAGAAAATTCAAAAAAAAATCTTGACAATACTGCGAATATACCTTCATATTATTTTTATTTACAATGTTTTATTTTATCTATACATTTAGACAAGAAGCGTCGTAATGAATATCTATAAATCAACTTCATTTTTTTATCTCTCAACGTCCAAATAGGATTCTTTGCTAACGGAAAAGATTCTTCAGCAGATATCAATTGAACATCATAAAATTTAGATAATACAGAAAAGACACTTTGATCATGACGATGTTCCCTAAATCCATCTAAATTTGGACTTACAGATTCTGTATCATCTACATAATTCCAACCTTGCTCATAGACATTTAACCATTTAGAAACAAAAGCTCTTGAAAATTTACTATTTCTTATCAAAAGAAAAGTTGCAGCTCTATGTTTTGTTTCTGTAAAATTCTTATCATTACGGACTCCCAGCAAATCAAATAAATCGCCTTTCGTCCATAATCTTTCCTCATAATCTAAGACCATTGATAGAATCCCAATTTTTGATTCTCCTAATAATCGAATATACTCCATAAAGCGCTTCTTACCTTTTACATTTAAATGACATCCCACATCCATATATAAAAGGAAATCACCATCTGGTATTTGTTCTAATGTTTTTAATATTAAATAAGGTTTCCATACCCAATAACCAAAACCCCTACTACCTAATATTAAATGATCTTTATGTTTCTCTTTAAAAGAGTCATCTAAAGCATTTTCATCAAACAAATAGTAATTAGAAAACAAATCGAACTGTTCGATTTGTTTTCTAAGCCGGCTTAGACTCGGACTCATCCTTGAATCAGCAAAAGAGAGAGCATATATATTCATATATTTTTATTTTTCACAAAAAGTACTATTTCTTTCATTAACGTTGATCCAAAAATCCAACTCAAGGAAAGAAAGCAACCACTAAAAATAAGTATTTTCAAAATTAAAACACAAAAAATACTCAAATTTAACAAATTCAACACCAATTGAGTTAGTAAAATAGATAACAAAACAAGTAACAAATAAGGAATAACATCAGAAATACAATGAAAAAAAGATAGCTTTATCTGTTTATGAACCAAGTAATACCAAAACAATACATTAAAGACATATAAAGCGACATACACCGATGCCATTAATATAACACCGTACTTAAGTATAATAAATAAACTTACGACCTGCAAGCAACCTGTCACTACATTCCCCTTCAAAATAATATCAGATCGACCCTTTTCCATAAGCAACTGCATTGCCAACACACTAAAAGCTGAAAATATAGCCCAAATAGAAAATATTTGGACAAAAACAATACTCGACAACCATTTTTCTCCTATAAGAAATACAATAAACTCCTTTGCAACATAAATTAATCCCATAAAAAAAGGTATTGCAAAAAAAGCGACAAAACGTTGCAATTTACGAAAAATCACAAGTTGTCTATCTAAATTCCCTCTTGCTTCAACAAATACCGGTTGAGCAACAGAATTGATCATCCCACCAATTAGCTGATTTCCCATTCCTGCCCATTTCTGACCCTGCGAATAAAATCCTAACTGTGTCGATGAATAAAACTTACCTAACACGACAGAAAATATATTGGCATTTATCTGTGTAAAGATATTCGTCAAAATCAATTTTGAACTAAAACTAAACATTTCTTTTAAGGGTTTAAAATTCAATTGAAATGATGGCCGCCAAGGAGTACAAAATAATTTCAATAAAGCAGAACTTCCTATATAAACAATAGATTGTATAGCTAATCCCCAATAAGCCAACTCCTTCCATGCTAATATAACGCCAACTATACCAGATAATATTAAAGCTATTATATCAATTTTAGCTCTCTCTTTAACCATTAAATTCTTAAACAAATAAGCATTTGAAGCGACTCCAAATCCTCCAAAAAGAAATCCTAGAAAAATAACCCTTGATAAATTCAGCAATTCAGGTTTATTATAAAACGACGCTATTAATGGTGCACAACAATACAAAATCACATAAAAAAAAATACCGCTCAATGAACTAAACCAAAAGACAGCATTATAATCTTCATGACAAATTTTTTCTTTATTGGTTAATGCTGTTGTAAACCCACATTCTTGAATGGTTGAAGCAATCGCACTAAAAATTGCTAACATACCAACCATACCATAATCATCAGCATTCAATAAGCGAGCTAAAATAATTCCTAATCCAAGGCTTATAATTTGTTGAATACCATTGCTCAGTCCTCCCCAAAAGAGTCCCTTTGCCGTCTTTTCTTTCAGCGTCTGTTCTACCATTTATATTCTTTATCTTTTTTCTTTTCTAATCTCAACCCGCTCTTCGCATTCAGCGGAGAGATCACCGAATGTCCCAAGTCGCTTTCCAACTGTTTACGGGCAGCTCCAGCTGCTTTCCCGCCTTGTTGGGCGATTTGGGCGTGCTCTTCAAAATGCTGCGGGTCTTTCTCTTTGGACAACTCCGTAGTAGCCGCTTCTGCCAGCATATTGAGGGCAAGCTCGGTGTTCGTCATATTATCGCGGAGGCTTTCTTTCTTCAAACCTTTAAAGCGTTTATATTCTTTAGAGGTTTTACCGGACCAAGTTTGATAAATAATATCCGTAAGAGTTGCAAACTGTACATCTTCCTGCAGACCATGCCGTTTCCATTCGTCCGTCAGGTCTTTACGGATTTCGATGCTTTTCAAACGTTGGTTGATCCAATGATCTGAATAACCTAACGCTTTATACTCCCTCATTGCCCGGTCGATCGTCAATTCAGGATCCTGCATCTCATCCAAACGTTCTTTGGCTACTTGTGCCATCCAAAGTTTGAACGGCTCGGCTTTAGGGGATGGGATGGACTGGATCAGGCGGAACAACTGCTCGGTTGTTGCGACATCGGTTTTATAATATTTACCGTCTGCTGATGGTAATTTCAGTTGGTGACAATTTGTCACCAACT
>OHAD01003380.1_pt1 | contig 10409 bp, 10 predicted proteins | sample 1577011 | NCBI WGS metagenome assembly OHAD01 (sample SAMEA3541510, study PRJEB24748) | human gut metagenome | biome: human gut; feature: human-associated habitat; material: faeces | place: China | collected 2012
CCTTCATATTGTACTGATTTATTGCCTACATTGCTAACTGAGTCAACAAGAAGTGATGTGTTGTAACCAAGCTTTGTGTTGTATCCGTTTGAAAGTTGGAATGAACCCTTTTCGCCTGTAAGTGACTTGAATGTAAGTTTCATAACAGCACCGTCTGTCTTAACAGCTGTTTCGGCATTAACAGTAACAGATGCGGCTTTTACATAACCGTATGTAAATTCAGGGTTTGCTGCACCGATTGCACCTTCGATTACGTTGTCGCCGTTTACAAGTTCGGCTTTTACGAATTCAAATGCAGTAGGGTCATACTTAACAGTTGCAGTTACGCCTGAAACAAATTTTTCAGTCGGAAGATTTTCTGCGTTTACAGAAAGAACAACTTCTTCGTCCTTAGCGGCTGTTAGCTTGTCAGCTGAAAGTGACAATGCAGGAACGCCTGCGTCTGCTGAAGGAGCGTTAGCTGTTGTGATATTGATTGTGTAATCTTCACCGTTCCATTGAACATCTGCGTCAAGAGCCTCGCTGATTGCTCTTAGAGGAATCATAGTTCTGTCGCTGATGATTTGAGGAGCAACGTCCAAAGTTACGTCATTTTCAGGAGCAACGAAGTCTTGTCCTGACATAAGAGCTCCGAAAACACCACTTACGTCAAAAACTTTCATTGTACTGTCGTCGATAGTCAATCTGATAAGAGTTTTGTTATCAGAACTTGTAACGTCAACAGTTCTTGTATCTTCTTTCCATTCAACCTTTGCACCCATAGCCTCAAATACGCCTCTTGCAGGAACAAGAGTAGTACCTTCGCCAAGAATTACAGGAGCTTGGTCATCAAAAAAGATTTGACCTTGGTTTACGAATACAGTAGGAGTTTTATCCTCTGCCATAGCAATACCTGTGCATGAAACTGCAAGTGCAGCTGCAAGAGTAATGCTTAAAATTTGTTTCTTCATAAAAAATACTTCCTTTCGTTTTACGAATTTATCAAACATTATAACACAAAAACTCGAAATATACAATAAAATTTTTAAAATTTGTATAGCCATACAATCGAAAATGTAGTATAATAGTAAACAACTGAGGTCATATAGAGGATATATCGCCTTAAGCTCCAAGAAAAATGAAAGGAGTATCTGAATATGAATGCGTTTTTGGAATACTTAGTAAAATATGTACAGTTGCTTAGAATAAGTGATTTAATTGATATATTGATAGTTTCGGTTATAGTGTATTATCTTATAAATTTAATTCGTGAAACAAGAGCAATGCAGCTTGTGAAGGGTATTATATTTTTGTTTATGGCATTCTTTTTAAGTCAGTGGCTGAAACTTAATGCTTTAAACTATATTTTAGGCGGTGCAATGCAAATCGGTGCATTTGCGGTAATCGTAATATTTCAGCCAGAATTGCGTAATTTGCTTGAAAGAATGGGGCGTTTCAAAGTCGGACGTATAATTGATTTTGCGTCGGACACTACAGAGGACGATTTACACAGGGTTATAGATTCGATTGCACAAGCCGCCGCGAATATGTCGGCGACAAAGACGGGTGCGCTTATTGTAATGGAACGTGCAACGCGATTGGGTGAATATATAAGTACGGGGACAATGCTTGACGCGAATGTATCAAGCGACTTTTGGAGAATATATTTGTACCGAACACACCTTTGCATGACGGTGCGGTTATAATAAGGAATAATAAAATTGTGACAGCCGGCTGTCTTTTGCCGCTTACCGCAAATAATAATTTATCAAGAGATTTGGGTACGCGTCACAGAGCGGCGATAGGACTCAGCGAAGTCACAGACGCGGTTATTATAGTGGTTAGCGAAGAAACAGGCAAGATTTCCATAGCGTTAAACGGCTCGCTTACGCGTAATCTTTCAAGAGAGTCGCTTGCAAAGGCACTTAAAAAGATTATGAGTCAAAAGCAGGAAACGAACGAAAAGATAGATAAGATTATGTTTTGGAGGACGAAATGACGGAGAAGAAAGCGAATGTAACGAATACTCAAAAGCTGAAAACCGTAATACTTTCGGTTTTCCTTGCAGTAATCGTGTGGTTTATGGTTATATATGTGAATGACCCCGATATTACGACTACCGTTTCGGATTTGAATGTAAGATTTGTCGGTGAAATGTCGCTTAGGGATAAAAAACTTGCGGTGACCGGTAAGGATAAAATTCCCGAATTGTCGGTTGTTGTAACGGGTAAACGAAGTGACCTTATGAATTTTATGGACGATATATATGTTCAGGTTGATGTCAGCGATATTGACTCAACGGGTGAATATAATTTGTCGGGAGTGATTTCAATTCCGACAACGAGAATTTCAGTTGAAAAGGAAAAGTACGGAGATATTCCGATTACGGTTGAACCGCTTGAAATGAAAGATATTGAGGTTACTGTAAAACAGACCGGTATGCTCAAAGACAAGATAGTAAAATCGTCTGTAAATAATCCGACTGTCACAATAACAGGTGCAAAAAGTGAAATAGACGAGGTTGCAGGTGCTATTGCAACGGTTGATGTGTCAAGTATTCAAGAGGACGGCGTGGAAAACGTGAACTATCTTCTGACGGACACAAACGGTGAACTTATAAACAAGAATGAAACGATTGAAAGTGCACGTTCTTATGTGGAGGTTGTAAATACGATATATGACGCAAAACTTTTGCCTGTTGTGCCAAGACTTTCGGCAGAGCTTGACAAGGAATATATTTTGAAAGCGGATAAATCTTTTGCCACACCTGCAAGCGTTACGGTTGGCGTGGACGAAACTAATACGGATGATAAAGTCATTGCACTTATAGATAAAGTTCCGTCAGACGGTTTCGGCGAATATGAACTTGAATCGTCAAGCGGTATGTATATACCGGAGGATAATAAAAAAGTCAAGTATAAATTGGATATAGTAAAAAAAGCCGTTGCACAGCTTGAACTTACCGTACAGGCACAAAATGTACAATCAGGTTTGACGGCTAAGATAAACAATAAACTCATCGCACAGGTTTGGGGTGAGGACGGTAAAATTACCGCAGATAATGTAAAGGCTTACGTTGACGTAAGCGGACTTGGAGCGGGAACATACAATTTGCCTGTAAAAATTGAAGGTGAAAATGTTAGTTTCGCAGAAAATTATACAATAGAAGTTACTGTAGAATAGGAGAATAAATAAATGGCAGATAAATTAGTAAGAGGAAACAGTATGGACGGTGCAATCCGTGTTTTTGCGGCGGTGACAACCGACCTTGTGAATGAGGCACAGAGAATACATCATACTTATCCGGTTGCAACGGCGGCACTCGGCAGATTGCTTACAGGTGCGGCAATTATGGGTGCGGCAGGATTGAAGAATGAAACAGACAGTATGACGGTTCAGATAAAGGGTGAGGGTGAAATTACAAACCTTGTTGCCGTTACGGATTGTCACAGTAGGGTCAGAGGTTACGTTTCAAACCCGTATGTTGACAGACCGCTTAACAATAAAGGTAAACTTGATGTCGGCGGTGCTATCGGCGGCGGATATTTGAGTGTTGTACGCGATTTGGGATTGAAAGAGCCGTATGTCGGACAAATTCCGCTTGTATCGGGCGAAATTGCGGAGGACTTGACATATTATTATGCAAAAAGTGAGCAGATACCTACATCGGTTGCACTTGGCGTGCTTGTTGATACAGACAACAGCGTAATAGCGGCAGGCGGTTTTATGATACAGCTTATGCCGGAGGCTACCGAAGAAATGGCGGTTCAGCTTGAAGATATATTAAAGGAGTTGCCTCCTGTTACGACAATGATTAAAGAGGGTATGACTGCGGAGGATATTCTGTTCAGAGTAACGGAAGGATTTTCGATGGTATGTGAAAACAAGGCGGTTGTACCGGAATATAAGTGTACGTGTTCAAAAGAGCGTATGGAAAAAGCACTTATTTCAATAGGTAAAAAAGAGCTTGAAGAACTGATTGAGGATCAGGGGGAAGCTGAACTTACTTGCCAGTTCTGTGATAATAAATACCATTTCAATAAGAAAGAACTCGAAGATTTATTGGAAAAAGCAAAATAAATAAAGAATTTAGTAAAAAATGCTTGACAATCCGAGAGAAAATCTATATAATATTTGAGGTGTCTATTTTTATGATAGGAATAAAGACGGCTGATTGGGGCCGGAATTAAGCAGAGGAGGTGCTGTAACAATGAAAAGAACATTTCAACCGAAAAAGCGTCAAAGAGCTAAGGAACACGGTTTCAGAAAGAGAATGTCTACTAAGTCAGGCAGAAAGATTTTGGCTAGCAGAAGACAGAAGGGCAGAAAGAAGTTATCTGCATAATATATGAAGATGTAGGCAGGAAGCGGGGAGGAATTCTTTGCTTGTTGCCTTTTTTTCATAATAAGACAAATGAGGTTTAATATGAAAAACACTCAAAGTTTAAAACTCAACAGAGATTTCAGACGTGCATACAAGGGTGATAACTTTGTCGGAGGATATACCGTTGTATATATGAAGAAAAATAAATATCAGTTTAACCGTCTTGGTTTGAGAGTCGGTAAGGCGACCGGTAAGGCTGTTACGCGAAATCGCTTGAAAAGGCTTATGCGTGAGAGTTATCGCCTTATGGAAGATGATATTGAAAAGGGTTATGACTTCATAATTGTTGCACGAAACAGAGCTGTTGGAAAAACACAGTCGCAGATTCAAGGCGATATTAGGTTTGCTATGAGAAAGCTGGGACTAATTAAATGAAAAAATTTTTAATCGCTTTGATTGATTTTTACAGACACCAAATTTCACCGTATAAAGGCGGGGCGTGCTGCCGGTTTGTCCCGACCTGTTCACAATATGCAAGAGAGGCAATAGAGAAATACGGTGCTTTGTACGGGACATATCTTGCCGTAAGAAGAATATTGAGATGTCATCCGTTTCATAAGGGCGGCTATGACCCTGTACCCGATAAACATAAAGGCAGCGGAGAGGAAAAATAAGACATATGTTTGAATATCTTATTACACGACCGATGGGCTTTATAATTGAGCACATCTATAATCTTGTTTCAAATTATGGTCTTGCGATAATTATCTTTACGATTCTTATAAAGCTGATTTTAATTCCGCTTAACATACATTCGCAAAAGGCTATGAAGAAACAGCAAAAAATACAGCCGATTATGGCTGAACTTCAAAAGAAGTATGCAAATGACCAAGAAAAACTTCAGCGTGAAATGATGAAGATTTATAAGGAAAATAATATAAGTATGACAGGCGGCTGCTTGCCTATGCTTATTCAAATGCCTATATTGATTGGTCTTTATCAGGTTATTCAGAAACCTCTTTCATACCTTGCAGGTGTTGATTGGGCTAATGCGTCGGTTATTAACGAAGTTATCCGTCTAAAGGACGCAATGGTAAATTTGGGATATAACATTGGTAATCTTGCTAATGCTACAATGGAACAGCTTGCGAACAATTCGCAAATCCAGCTTTCAAAGTGGGCAGGTATTGTCGGAACACAGGGAACGGCTCTTGAAGGTGTTTCGGGCGGAGTTCACCCTTGGGTATTGAATTTCAATTTCCTTGGTCTTGACCTTTCAAACGCACCGTCAGCGGCTTTCGGACATATTATGGCACTTGATTTTTCAAATATGAGTGTTATATTATTGTTGTTAATTCCTGTTTTGGCGGTTATTGCGTCGGTAATTTCAATGAAAGTTACTCAGGCACAGACAGGTCAAAATCAAAATACAGAAGGACAGGCTGCTCAAATGACAAAGTCAATGAATCTTATGATGCCGGTAATGACAGCGTTCTTTACAGTTACACTTCCGGCAGGTCTTGGATTGTACTGGATTATAAGCTCAGTTGTACAAATTCTTCAGCAGTTGATACTAAATGCTTTTTTAGATAAGAAAGGGGAAGAGATCGTTGTCACAGTTCCAGAAAAGAAACAACAGCATAGAAAAAAACGCAAAAAATAAACAAGACGCAATCGAACTTGCATTAAAAGAGCTTAACGCAAGCAGAGAGGACGTTGAAATAGAAGTTCTTGACGAGGGCTCAAAAGGATTTTTGGGAATCGGTGCAAGAGATGCGCGTGTTAGAGTAACTCTTATAAAGAGCGAAGAACCTGTAAATGAAACTTATGTTCAAGAAAAAGAAGAAGTAGCAGAAACAGAAATTAAGCCTGTAAAGCGTGAGCCGAAAGTGAAGAAAGAATCACTTGGCGATCCGGCTGATGACGCTAAGAAATTCCTAAGCGACATATTTAACGCAATGGATCTTGACGTTGCCATTGACGCAAAGATGGAAGAACAGTCTGTTTCAATCGACCTTTCAGGCGAAAATATGGGTATTGTAATCGGTAAAAGAGGTGATACTCTTGACAGCTTGCAGTATCTTACTTCACTTGTTGTAAACCAAAGATCAGATGATTATATCAAGGTTTCAATAGATACTGAAAATTACAGAGAAAAACGTGCGGAGGCATTGTTGGCACTTTCAACACGTCTTGCCGATAAGGTTACAAAGACAGGTAAGAAGTTTACTTTAGAGCCGATGAATCCGTATGAAAGAAGAATAATTCATTCAAATCTTCAAGACAGCGAAACAGTAACAACTTATTCTGTAGGTTCAGAACCGTATCGTAAAGTCGTAATTGCACCTAAGAATGCAAAGCCTTACGGTAAGGGCGGTTATAAAAAGGACGGCTATAAAAAGAGAGGTCCAAAGCCGCACAGAAATCATTCGGATAAGCCTGTTGCAGAAAAGACAGGAAGTTACACAACAACTTACAAAGCTGACTTCAAGCCTCAACAGCATAAGGCAGAATACAAGAATTTTGAAGATTATCTTGCAGGTCACAGTGATGAATTTAAAGGTGAAGAATAAGTCTAAAAGCTATCGTATTTTGCGGTAGCTTTTTTTGTTAAAAATGTATCAAATTGACAAAACAAATATAGCATAGTATAATAAAAATAAAGTACCAAAATTAAGGAGCGGAGATATGAAAACGGAATTTGTGAGATACCTCGAAAGACTATCGGAACTTTATCCGACGATAGACAAAGCGTCTACGGAGATTATCAACTTGCAGTCAATTCTGAATTTGCCAAAGGGAACGGAACATTTTCTTTCTGATATTCACGGTGAATATGAGTCGTTTTCGCACGTTTTGAGAAACGGCAGCGGTGCGGTCAGAAAGAAGATTGATGATGTATTCGGGCATACACTCGGTACAAATGACAAGAGTGAGCTTGCGTCACTTATTTACTATCCAAAAGAAAAAATAGATTACATAAAAAGCCTTGATAAAGATACGGAAAATTGGTACAAAATAACGCTTTACAGGCTTATTGAAATATGTAAGGTGGTTTCGTCAAAATACACGCGTTCAAAGGTCAGAAAAGCACTTCCTCCGGCATATGCGTATGTTATCGAAGAACTTATAACGGAAAAACCTGAGGTTTTAAATCGCGGTGCGTATTATGACGGAATAGTGAATACAATTCTTGAAATCGGTGCGGCGGAAAAGTTTATTATCGCAATAGCGGAACTTATACAACGACTTGTCGTTGACCATTTGCACATAATAGGCGATATATACGACAGGGGCAGCGGTGCGCATAAGATAATGGATAAGCTTTGCTCTTATCATTCACTTGATATTCAGTGGGGCAACCACGATATTCTTTGGATGGGTGCGGCTGTCGGCAATCCTGCTTGCATTGCAACCGTTATCAGAAACAGTATCAGATACGGCAATCTTGACGTTATCGAGGACGGTTACGGAATTAATATGATACCGCTTGCAACGTTTGCTATGAGCGTGTATGCAGATGATGACTGCAGTTGTTTTGAAATTAAAAATAAAAAGCACTCATACGAAACGGAAATCGAACTTGAAATGAAAATGCACAAGGCGATTACCGTTATTCAATTCAAACTTGAGGGACAGCTTATACAAAATCACCCTGAATTTGATATGAACGAAAGGTGCTTGCTTGATAAAATTGACTTTGAAAACGGTACGGTAACTATCGGTGAAAATGTTTATAAAATGAAAGATGTCAATTTCCCTACGATTGACAAGGAAAATCCGTATAAACTCACCGAACGTGAAGAAGATATGATGAATAAACTTTACAGCGCCTTTGTGAAGTGTGAAAAATTGCAGAAACATATGCAGTTAATGCTGAAAAAGGGCGGTATGTATAAGGTTTATAACGGTAACTTGCTGTTTCACGGTTGTGTACCGATGAACAGTGACGGCAGTTTCAAGGCGGTTAATGTGAACGGCAAGGATTATAGAGGTAAAGAGTTGTATGATGCCTATGAGGCTTGCGTGAGAAAAGTACTTGTTTCAAACAATAAAAAAGAAAAAAGCGTCGACGGTGATATTTTGTGGTATCTTTGGAGCGGTTCGGGGTCACCATTGTTTGGTCGTGACAGAATGACAACGTTTGAAAGATACTTTGTTGAGGATAAAACTTCACATCACGAAGAAAAAAATGCGTATTATGATTTGATTGAAACGGAGGACGCGACAAACAGGATTTTTGAAGAGTTTGGTCTTGACGGAACAGGGCATATTATAAACGGCCATGTTCCCGTACATCAAAGCGAGGGTGAAAATCCGCTTAAATGTGACGGCAAGGTTATAATGATTGACGGCGGTTTTTCAAAGCCGTATCATAAAGTTACCGGCATTGCGGGATATACTCTTACATATAATTCATACGGACTGACATTGACAGCACACGAGCCGTTTGAATCGGCGGAACAAGTTATTCAAAACGGTAAAGATATTGTGTCAAATCAAGTCGCCGTTCAACACGCATTTAACAGAATACTTGTCGGCGATACCGATAACGGTAAGAAATTGAAAGAAAATATAGCCGATTTAAAAGAGCTTATAGAGGCGTACAGACAAGGTATTATAAGCGAACGAGAAAAATAAAACATCATTATAAAATCAGTACACAAAAATAAAGTAGCCAAAACCGTTTAGGTTTTGGCTATTTTAGTCCGTTGTTTTCTACGAGATTTTTAAATTCCTTCAGCTTATCAAGTGTATTCACACCTGTTCCGCGGTCAAGAATTTTTTGCTGCATTTCGGCGGAAAGCGAGTTGAAATATTGCGTTGCCTCAACATTCGACGAAATAAGCTGACTTATATTTTCGCAATCCATAAAATCACCCTGTAATAGTATGTGCGAGTAATTACAAATTATGCGATAAATTGTTGCTTGCGTTTATAGGTGTGCTGTTTTTGTAATTTTTGCCGAGTATCAAAACCGACAGAAATGGTATTTTCCGTATTATGAATTTTGACAAGACAATCGGAATAAACAATCCCAACACAAGCACCGATACACAGCATATAACAGTCGGAAGCGGTGAATATGCGAGCAGTATTCCCATCAATCCCGACACAAGAAACGGTGCGTGCATAAGATAAATGTCATACGAATACATACCGAGTGTTTTTAATAATCTTTGCGGTGCTTTGTTTTGGAGATGTTTTGAAATGTTGCATACCGTCATAATTCCTGTTACGGACGAGATACTTCTTATCAAATACAATACACCTTTCAAAACACCCGACGGCATTTGTGTAACGTAAAAATAACTGTACAGACAGTTGGTAACAACGAATATCACTGCGGTGACAATAGTGTTAATTGATTTTTTGTTGCCGGTGCTAAACGCAATTCTTGCAAGTGAGAAAAACAGTAAATCGCTTGTTACATAGTCAAGTATTCCGTAATAATGCACATATGCTTTTGAAATATACAATCCGAGAAGTACAATAAGCATTGGTTTTGATTTCATAATTTTCGGAATAAGTATATTCACAAGGAATACAATAAACAGTGAAAAAACAAACCATAAATGCTTGTCAATGTGGTTATTGTATGTAACAATTTGCAGAATTGCATCTTTTAAATCTACTGCCGTATATCCGCCGTTTTCAAGAACTTTTGCAAGCAGTGGAATTTTTAACGAAAAACCGATAAATAAATATGCAAATGTTGAGAATATCAAATACGGCAACATCAGATATTGTAATTTTCCGAGTATGAATTTTCTTTTGTTTGTGTAGTGAAAAAGTCCTTTTTCAAACAAATACCCCGATAAAAAGAAGAATAACGGCATATGAAAATTATATATAAATATCCATAAAAAGCCTGCAAAACCTGTTTCGCGAACTTGCGGAACAAGTGTATGACCGAGTACAACGAGGATTATTCCGATACCTTTTGCAATGTCTATCCAATCAAGTCTTTTTGTATTCATAGCGATTAACCTTCCTTGATTATAAATTATATGTATGATTATATAATAGTTGTAACAATAGTGTCAAGTATTGTTATTTGATTTGAAATATTAAATTTGATATAATTGTTACACATATTATAGTG
>OHAD01003382.1_pt1 | contig 10393 bp, 10 predicted proteins | sample 1577011 | NCBI WGS metagenome assembly OHAD01 (sample SAMEA3541510, study PRJEB24748) | human gut metagenome | biome: human gut; feature: human-associated habitat; material: faeces | place: China | collected 2012
CGTTTTCTTACGGCACTTTCGGTTCCAAAAGTGCCTACCCGTGAACAGTAACTTTCTTTCCATCCGCCATCCACCTCAGACCGTATGCTTGAGCAGATCTTCTATCTTCTCCGGGCAGATCCGCTTCAATTCCTGATAGAGCCTTCCGACCGGCAGCCCCATCACATTCGTGTAAGAACCATCGATTCCGCGGATATGCGCGGCAAAACTTCCCTGAATGCCGTATGCACCCGCCTTGTCCATCGACTCGCCGCAGTCTACATACGCCTCGATCTCCGCATCGCTCATCGGATATACATCCACCCGCGTCTCAACCGCAAAGCAGCTCTCCCGATCCTCAGTCAGGATCGCCACGCCCGTGTATACACGGTGGCTGCGCCCCTGGATCCGTCCGATCATCTCAAGCGCCTCATCCCGATCCGCCGGTTTTCCTAAAATCTCGTCATCCACACTGACAACGGTATCGGAACCAATGATAATCCCGGAAAATAGGATTCCCGTCGTCCGCGCCTCCTCACGCACCTGCGCCATCACATCGCGCGCCTTCTGTCCCGCCAGTTCCATCACAACCTGCGCCGGTTCCGTACAGAGCGGATTTTCCTCCAAAGTGCTCGGATGAATCTCCGGTTTCAGCCCAATCCGCTCCAAAAGCTCCCTGCGGCGCGGAGACGCACTCGCCAGAATTAACCGGCAGGCTGGTTTGATATTTTCTATGTCTCTTCTCTGTTCCATTGTTCTGTTCTCATTTCCTCAGTTTCATTTAACGCTTAAATACACGTTATCCCTATATTTATACCATCTATCAGCCAAAATGAAAAGATCCGATGTTCGTTATATGAACATCGGATCGAGAATAAATGCAATCAAAATGCCTAAAATCGCGCCTGCTGCTACCTGTATCGGCGTATGCCCCACGTATTCCTTCAATTTTTCCTGTAATACCACGCCGTCCAGCTTGAGGAAATCATCGAAAAGCAGGCGGTTCAGAACTCTTGCCTGCTTTCCTGTCTCCTGCCGGACACCGATCGCGTCATACATAACAACCATCGCCAGAATAAAGCTGATGGAAAATTCAAAGCTTCCCACTCCGTACCGCAGCGCCGCCGCCGTTGCCAGCGAACATACAGTGGATGAGTGGGAACTCGGCATACCGCCGGAGCCAATCAGACGCTCCGGGTTGAACGAATGGTTCAGCCCGATGTCCAGAATCGTCTTGAGCACCTGGGCGACCACCCACCCGGTCACGCCGGTCATCAGCGTCTGGTTTGATGTCAATTCCTGAAAAAAAGTCATGTTTCTCTCCTGTACTATCTTAATTCCTCTGTTTTCTTCCACACATATGCCACTGTCCTAAATCACTCGGTCCGTCATTAATATCCTATCAGCCAGTCATACAATTCCTGATATTTTCCAGCCGATGTCTGCCAGGAAAAATCAGCCGCCATGCCGCGGTCTACGATCTTGTTCCACTCGCGCTTCTTATTATAATAGATGTATTTTGCATAGCGGATGCAGTCGAGCATCTCATGTGCATTGTAGTTAGCAAAGGAAAATCCTGTTCCGGTTCCATCGTATTCATTGTATGGCCATACAGTATCCTTGAGGCCACCCGTCTCACGCACGATCGGCACGGTTCCGTAGCGAAGCGCCATGAGCTGGCTCAGCCCACATGGTTCAAACAGCGACGGCATCAGGAATGCGTCACAGGCTGCATATACCTTATGCGACATATCTTCCGAATAATAAATATTAGCGGAAACACGATCATTGTACTTCCAGTCATAGTGGCGGAACATATTTTCATACCGTTCATCTCCGGTTCCCAGCACAACCAGCTGTACATCTTCCGTACAGATCTCATCCATCACACACTGTACCAGGTCAAGTCCCTTCTGGTCGGTCAGACGGGAGACGATACCGATCATGAACTTTTTCTCGTTCTGCGCCAGTCCCAGCTCCGCCTGCAGCGCCTTTTTATTCTTGGATTTCTCCTTGCGGAATGTCTTTGCGTTATAATTTTGTACGATCCGTTTATCTGTCTCCGGATTAAATTCATCGTAATCAATACCATTTAAGATACCGCGCAGACTGTTGCTTCTCGCACGCATCAGACCGTCCAGTCCCTCGCCGTAGAACGGAGTCTTAATCTCCTCCGCGTAGGTGTTGCTGACCGTCGTGATCGCATCCGCGTATACGATGCCGCCTTTTAACATATTGCCGTCTTTGTAAGCTTCCAGCTTATCCGGTGTAAAATAGTAGTCCGGCAGCTCAGAGAAATGCTGGATTGTCTTCACATCCCACACACCCTGGAATTTCAGGTTGTGGATCGTCATGATCGATTTCATGTTGCAGAAGAACTCGCCCTCGTGGAACTTGTCCTTCAAAAATACCGGGATCAGACCGGTCTGCCAGTCGTGGCAGTGTACGATATCCGGTTTAAATCCGATCAGCGGCAGTGCTGAGAGTGCTGCCTTTGAGAAAAAGGCAAACTTCTCGATATCTTCGTAAATATTTCCATATGGTCTTGGTCCTGCCAGGTAGTATTCATTATCAATGAAATAATAATGGATGCCCTCATACATCATATGAAGCACACCTACATACTGGCTTCGCCAGGACAGATCCATATAGAAATGCGTTATGTACTCTAACTGATTTTTATATTCCTCTTTCATACACATATACTTCGGTATGATCACGCGTACGTCAAACTCGTCTTTATTAAAACATTTCGGCAGCGATCCCACTACATCTGCCAGTCCGCCTGTCTTAATAAAAGGTACACATTCTGATGCTACAAATAACACATTTTTCATAAACTTTTCCTCCTAATCGGTACCGCTTTTTTTCATTATAACGCATTTTTTCTCTATTGAAAAGTGTTATCTGTATATTTTGCACAATTTTTATGTTTTTTCTCTGATAAAGCTTCCATCTTGTCCCATCTGTGTTTTCATCGATTCTTGTATTCCAGGCGGATCTTATCCGCGATCAGAGCAATAAACTCCGAGTTGGTCGGCTTGCCTTTACCGTTGCTGACCGTATAACCAAATAATTCTTCGATCGTATCCATCTTACCTCTGCTCCACGCTACCTCGATCGCATGACGGATCGCCCGCTCCACACGGCTTGGCGTGGTCTGGTGTTTTTTTGCGATCGTCGGATAGAGGATCTTTGTGATGGAATTGAGCATTTCCATATCGCTCACCGACATGATGATCGAATCACGCAGATACTGATAACCTTTGATATGTGCCGGTACGCCGATTTCATGGATGATGTTGGTCACATCCGTCTCCAGGTTGCGTTCCATGTATTCTTTCTTGCTCTCGTAGGCATTTACCTTCTGTACTTTTGCGAAATTACGGTCTTTCTTTACTCTTGTGTGCTTGATCCGGTTGATAACCATCTCATTGTCAAATGGTTTCAGAATATAGTAATCTGCTCCGAGGTCAAATGCATCTTCCGTGATCTTCTCCTGGCCGACGGCTGTAATGACGATGAATGCCGGATGTTTGCGGATTTCCTGATCTTTGTTCACCCTCTCCATGACAGTCAGCCCATCGACTTTGGGCATGACCAGATCCAGAAGTACGACATCCGGCTCCTGCTTTTTGATAATATCATACAAATCTTCGCCATTTCCTGCTTTTCCGACTACATTCAGTTCTTCATCACTGCTCACGATTTTATCCAGAAGCTGTAAAACCTTCGCGTTGTCATCTGCAATCGCTATATTCAGCTTATCCATAAAAGCACCTCCATTTAGTTACAAATATGCCAAAAACTACTTGTATTATAAGCAGAACTTTTGGTGGACGCAAGCAGTTCCTGTCGCATTTTTCTCCCTTTTTTCGACAAACTGCCCTCCATTAAGCTTAAAAGAACAGCCTTTCTGTCGTATATGGGCGAAAACCGGATGCATACCTCCCCGCTTACTTCTCCAGCATATTTTCTGCAAAAATTGCATAGCCACGGGAGGGATCTGCCACAAAGACATGGGTGACTGCTCCGATCAGCTTTCCGTCCTGAAGGATTGGACTTCCGCTCATGCCCTGGACGATGCCGCCGGTCTTTTCAAGAAGATCCTGATCCTTCACCCGGATCACCATGCTTTTGTTTATATCGCGGTGGCTCAGGTTGATTTTTTCGATCTCCACCGTATATTCTTTTACGCTGCCGTCAATCGAGCAGTAGATCGAAGCATTTCCCGTATGCACTTCCTGGCGGTACGCCGTCTGTACAAACGAATGGCCGGACAGTTCCTGCGGCATGGCATATAACATTCCTTTGATCCCGGTCTCGGAATTGGAGGTGATCGTCCCGAGAATCTGGTCATCCCGGTAATAAATCGTCCCGGAGAGTTCGCCCGGATTGCCTTTTTCTCCTTTCTTTACCGCTCCCACGCTTGCCCGGTACAGTTTTCCGTCCCGGATCTGCATCAGTAGCCCGGTGTCCACATCACTGATCCCGTGTCCTAATGCTCCATACTGTTTCTGCCCGTCCACATAGGTCATCGTGCCAAGTCCCTGTGTGTCATCCCGCACCCACACACCCAGTTTGCAGCTGCCATCCTGCATGCGGACCGGCAGAATCTGACATTCTTTTTTGAATCCGTTTCTTATAATAGTGAGTCTGATCTTTTTTCCCTGACTTTTTTCGACGATTTCCAGAATTTCTTCTTTTGTAGAAATTTCTTTTCCATCTGCTTTTACGATATAATCCCCCGATTTCAGTATTCCAAGGGAAGGTTCTCTTTCCATGCCATCTGCATCTGTCACGCTCCCGGTCCCGACAACCAAAATCCCTTTTGTTTTCATAAAAATACCGATCGTATTGCCGCCCGGGAGTACCTGCGGCAGCTCTTTTTGCTGTATTTCAACCGTTTTGAGCGGAACGAATCCCAGAAAAGAACACTGGATCTTGATCTTTTCTTCCGGGATTTTTGTATTTTCCGCAGAAACGGATGCATAGACAACCTCATCTTTTACCATACTTTGAAAAGGGAGCTTTATCGTATCGACATCCTCATAAGATGCCACATTCAGCTGATCTGGGATGCTGCTTTTCAGATACCAGAATCCGCCCGTCACAAGAAAAAAGAACAACAGCAAAAACATCGCCAGCGTGCGATAGATTGCCCTTGTTCTTTCTGTTATTTTTTTCTTTTTCACACACGGTCACCTCATCTTTCCCTGCCTCTGCGGCTGATTTTTGATTTGGTTCTAGTATGTGAAACTCAGATTCTTTTACTCTGGCTCATTCTGGAATCCGTGTCCTCTGGCATTTTTTGCCAGCTGACGCATCTCTTTTGCACTGTCAAGCACCATCTGCGTGATCTTTGCTCCGCCGAGGATCCTTGCCAGTTCGTCGATACTCTCTTTCTCATCCAGCTGCCGGATCGAGGTCTGGGTCTCGTTTTCGATAACCTTCTTTTCGATCATAAAATGCACATCTGCCATCGCTGCGATCTGTGCCAGATGCGTGATACAGATCACCTGATGGTTTCCGGCGATCAATGCCAGCTTTTCGGATACCATCTGTGCAGTGCGTCCGCTGATACCGCTGTCGATCTCATCAAAGATCAGCGTCTCGACCTTCTCCTGGTCTGCCATCACGGATTTGACCGCCAGCATGATCCTAGAAAGCTCACCTCCGGATGCTGTATCCTGCACCGGACGCAGCGGCTGACCCGGATTGGTGGAAATCATAAAACACACTTCATCCTGCCCGGATACCATATAATCTTCCAGCAGACGGAAATCGAGTTCAAACTGTACATCCAGAAAATTCAGATCCATCAGAGCCTGCTTCACCTGTTCTGTAAAACGCTGTGCCGCTTCCTTTCGGATGACAGTGAGGTTTTCTGCTTCTTTTTGCAGCTGCTTTTTGCAGGCGGCAAAACGGCTTTTTCGCTCCGCCAGGTATCCTTCGTAGTTTTCAAGTACTGCAAAACGCTGCTTCTTTTCTTCACAGTATGCCTGGATCTTCTCGATCGTATCACCGTATTTCGTCTTCAGATGATTGATCAGATCAAGTCGCTCCTCTGTCTTTTTCAGCGTTTCTTCATCGACATCCAGCTCATCTGCATACCCGGAGATCTCCCGGTTAAAATCATTCAAAAGGCTGTCCACATCCATCAGCTGGTCATAAAGTGCCTTCAGATCCGAATCGTACTCTGACACGGATGCAAGGCTTCGAAGAGCACGCCCGATCGCTTCCGATGCTCCGTCAGATGCACAGAGCTGATGTGCCTCCAGGACCGATTCCAGGATCTCTTTTCCGTTTGCCAGTCTCTTATAATCGTCCTCCAGTGCCTCATCTTCCCCTTTTTGCAGGGCAGCTTCTTCGATCTCACCAATCTCAAAGCTTAAAAAATCCATCTCTTTTGCTCTGGTGGCATTGTCCAGCTGTGCCTGATCCAGCTCCTTTTTCAGTTCGCCGTATTCCTGATAGCGGGCATTATATTTTTCTTTTGCCAGAGCCAGCTTTTCTCCCGCAAAATCGTCGAGTAGTTCCAGATGTTTGCGAATATGTAAAAGAGACTGATTCTCATGCTGACCATGGATGTCGATCAGCAGTGTACCGGCTTTTCTGACCATGGAAACCGGAACAGTCTCTCCATTGATCTTGCTGGTCGTCCGCCCCTTTGACAGCCGCCGGCTGATGATCACCTCACCATCTTCCACCGGAATCTCCAGCTCCAGAAGTGCCTGTCGCTGTTCTTCATTTTCAATCACAAAAACAAGCTCCGAAAGTGCATAATCTGCATCTTCCCTTGCAAACCCCTTAAAATTCTGCAAACCAAGGGCAACGGCGATCGAGCCGAGCAGAATGGATTTTCCTGCTCCTGTCTCACCGCTTAAGATATTCAGTCCCTTTCCGAGACTGATATCTGCCTCTTTGATCAGTGCCATGTTCTTCACATGAATATTTGCCAGCATATTACACTCCCATTTCTTTTAATTATGCAGCGGCGTACCGGCTGCAATGATCTTTTTTATCTTATCCATGACGATCAGTGTCTCATCTACGCTGCGGACGGCACACATGATTGTATCGTCCCCTGCGATACAGCCTGCGATCTCCGGCCATTTCATGGCATCAAGTGCCGCTGCCACTGCCATCGCCATACCTGCCACCGTCTTTACGACCAGTATATTCTGTGCCATATCCATCGCCACAAAGCCATCCCGCAGGATACGGAGATATTTTTCATTCATGCCCGTCTCGGTTCCCTGCATCACTTTGTAAACCTGGCGGCCTCTGTCGTTGGTTACTTTTGTCAGCTTCATTTCCCGGATATCACGGGAAACGGTTGCCTGCGTCACCGGAAAGCCCTCTGCGTTAAGCTTTTCTGCCAGCTCTTCCTGTGTCTCTATGTCATCTCTGCTGATCAGATCCAGGATCTTTGCGTGTCTGTTGATCTTCACCCTTCATTTCCTCCTACTGGTCATTCATCTTGTTTCTCAGGACTTCAAGAAAACTGATGTTGTTTATCTTTATCAGTCGTGTCATACGGCTGGAACGGTAAATGCGGATACAGTCACCGATTCCCAGTTTGACACAGGTATCTCCGTCAAACGATGCGGCTGCCTCATCCCAGCCCGCGGTATGTCCGTGCAGCAGCTCCACCGTGATCTCCGCATCTGCCGGAAGCACGATGCTTCGTGTGTTAAGCGTGTGCGGTGCGATTGGCGTAAGCAGGATCAGAGAAGCCTCCGGGGAAACGATCGGTCCACCTGCCGAGAGGCTGTATCCGGTTGATCCGGTCGGCGTGGAGATGATGATGCCGTCCGCACTGTAAGAACGTAAAAACTCGCCATTGACATAAATATTAAAGTCAATGATCTGAAGCCTTCCGCTTCTTGCGATCACGATATCATTGAGTGCAAAATCCTGCAGCAGCTTTTTCTTGTGGCTGTAGGCACAGCCTTCGAGCATCATCCGGTCTTCGATCACCACGTTGTCATCGATCAGCCGGTCCAGTGCCTCTTCCATATTGTCACCGTCCACCTCTGCCAGATAGCCGAGTGTCCCTTTATTGACTCCGAGAAGCGGAATATTCCGCTCGATCATGTCTCTGGCCGCCTGTAAAAGCGTGCCGTCCCCGCCAACCACCAGAATACATTCGGTGTCATCCGGGATCAGATTCGCATTCGTATATTTATAAGAACGCAAGCTTTCTTTTCCCTGGCGTTCCTGTATGATGCACTGTTTTCCTCTGAAATTCAGATAGGCTTTAATCTCTTTTGCGATCTTTCCTTCCGGATCTTTCATACTGTTTGATATTACATAAAATCTGTCCATTCTTTATCCAGCCTTATTTATCAAGCGTTCCGTGTGCCTGTCCAACGACTGCATCCACATCCATGTCACCGTCTGTCATCTCGGTCCCTTCCGGCTTTTTCTGCAGATAGAGCAGATACTCAATGTTTCCTTCCGGTCCTTTGATCGGTGAAAAATCAAGTGCCAGCGGCTCCAAATACTGCTCTTTTGCAAAAGCAATGACTTTTTCGATCACTTCTTTGTGAACGGCCGGATCACGCACCACGCCTTTTTTGCCGACTTTTTCTCTGCCTGCCTCAAACTGTGGTTTGATCAGACAGACGATCTGCCCATCCTGGCTTAAAAGATTCCGAACCGGAAGCAGTACCTTGGTCAGAGAAATAAAAGACACATCGATCGATGAAAAATCAACCGGCTCTTCGATATCTTCCGGTGTCACATAGCGGATGTTGGTCTTTTCCATGCAGGTATTCACCCTGCGGTCCGGCAACAAAACTATTTCCCCCCACACGCTCATCGTTGCGAAGTTTCCAGTCCAGCTGTCCATGTCCGACATCCACAGAGTAGACTTTTACCGCTCCGTTCTGAAGCATACAGTCCGTAAATCCGCCTGTCGATGCACCGACATCCATGCAGACCTTTCCTTCCAGTTCCACGCCGAAATTTTTCATGGCTTTTTCCAGTTTCAGACCGCCACGGCTGACATAACGCAGTGTATTTCCACGCACTTCAATCTCTGCCGCACAGTCAAACATCGATCCGGCCTTGTCTTCTTTCTGTCCATTGACATAGACACAGCCTGCCATGATCACCGCTTTTGCTTTCTCTCTTGAAGCCGCATGCCCTCTCTGGACAAGCAGCACATCCAGTCTTTCTTTCATCTGTGCTCCTTTTTTGCAGCCGCTTTTAAAGTCCCATGGCTGCCGCAATTATTTTCTTTTCTATCGTTTCTGCATCAATACCGCATTCTTTTTTAAGGATTTCTACGTTTCCATGCTCGATATAAGCATCCGGCAGGGCAATGTTCATCACCTGCACATCGCTTCCAATCTCCTCGTAAAATTCTGATACATGCTCGCCGAATCCACCTTCCAGGACATTCTCTTCCAGTGTCACGATCAGCTTATGCTCTTTCGTCAGTGCAAGCAGACGCTCCTCGTCAAGCGGTTTTACAAACCGTGCGTTGATCAGAGTACACTCAAAACCTTTGCGTTTCAGATTCTGACGCACTTCATGTGCTGTCTTTACCATGCTGCCGACTGCGATCAGAGCAATGCATTCTTCATCATAGAGCAATTCGCTTTTGCCGTATACGATCTTGGCACGATGCTCAGAAAGCCCGTCATAGGCTTCGCCCCTTGGATAACGCAGGGCGATCGGACCATCAGAGGAAATTGCAAATTTCAGCATATCGGACAGCTCCCATTTGTTTTTTGGTGCCATCACGCACATATTCGGGATCAGAGATAAATAGGAGAGATCAAAAATCCCCTGATGCGTCTCTCCGTCACTGCCAACCAGACCTGCACGGTCAACTGCAAAGATCACATGCAGGTTCTGGATACAGACATCGTGCACGATCTGGTCAAAAGCACGCTGTAAAAAGGATGAATACACCGCCACGACCGGGATCATGCCGCCCGCTGCCAGACCGGCCGCAAAGGTCACTGCATGCTGTTCTGCGATCCCCACATCAAAGAAACGCTCCGGAAAGACATTTTTAAACCGTTTCAGTCCGGTTCCGTCCGGCATTGCTGCCGTGATTGCCACAAGATTCTCCTGCCTCTCCCCCATTTTTCGCATAACGGTCGCAAACACATCCGTATAGTTGGCTTTTGTCCGCTTATGGAGCGGAAGTCCGGTGGCAATGTCAAACGGCTCTGCCCCATGGAATCTCGCCGGATGACGTTCCGCCGGTGCATATCCTCTGCCTTTCTGCGTCAGTATATGAAGAAGCACCGGTCCGTTCACCTTGCGTGCCTCCTTAAAAGCACGCACCAGTCTGCCGATATCGTGTCCATCGATCGGCCCTAAGTAAGTCAGCCCCATCTCTTCAAACCACATCCCCGGAATAAACAGCTGTTTGATCCCGCTTTTTGTTTTT
>OHAD01003384.1_pt1 | contig 10384 bp, 4 predicted proteins | sample 1577011 | NCBI WGS metagenome assembly OHAD01 (sample SAMEA3541510, study PRJEB24748) | human gut metagenome | biome: human gut; feature: human-associated habitat; material: faeces | place: China | collected 2012
CCAGATTCTTGTTCAGTTCGTTCCTGTTGTTGGCCATCGCCAGCCTTTCGTCGAAAATAATCGTTTGCTATCGATACTAACGATTTCCCATTTCGATTTCACGCGAACTGAATCTTATAACCTACCAAAAAGTCGGTTTTGCTAAATTTGCAACCTTATTTTCATGATTGTTTCATTGGCTTATGATTTCGATTCCGTCGACATTTCGTCGGTTTCGTCCGTTTTTCTTGCTTTACCTGCGACCATGGCTTTCGATTCGTCCGCTTCCGTACGCCGTCGCGCGCGCTATAGGAAACACGAATGACATGCGATTTTCATACGACCACATTGCGGACGTGCGGCGCGTCCGTATGCGGCCGCATGGGCATGGGCACCTCACCAGGCCCCGCATTACGCCGATTCACACGCCAGTTCGCACGCATCGGCTCGCCGCATCAGTTCGCAATCCGCACGCGCCAGCTCACATGCGCACGATGCGGTCCGCGATGCGCATGGTGGAATCGCGGTGCGAGACGAGCAGCACCGCGCTCCCCTGCTGCGCCAACGCGTCAATCGATTGCAGAATCACGGATTCGTTGTAGGCGTCGAGGCGACTCGTCGGCTCGTCGAACAACACCAGCGACGCGTTGCGCAGGAAGACGCGAGCCAGGCCGATGCGTTGCCGTTCACCCTCTGAAAGCCGCCCGCCCAACTCGCCGACGGAGGTATCAAGACCCTGCGGGAGCGAGTCGACCAGTTCAAGCGCGGAAGCCTTGGCGAGCGCGGCGCGCAGCACGTCATCACCGACAGAAAGGGGCGTCCGGGTGGAAAGCACGGAATCAGCGGCATTCCACGAAACGGGAGGAGCGGGCGGGGTAAGGAGCGCTCTGCCGGAAGTCGCGGAATCGTCCGGATCGCCAGCATTATCAGCATTACCAGCCGTATCCGCACCGCCCATATCGCAGGCCATAAGCAGGTTTTCACGGATAGTGCCGTCGAACAGGTAGGTTTCCTGCCCCATCATCGTTTGCACGCGACGGCGATGATGCGCGTCGATCTGCGGCAGCGGCACCTCGGACAGTGCGACCAAGCCGGATTGCGGGTCCCAGTAACGCATAAGCAGTTTCAGCAGCGTCGATTTGCCGCGGCCGGACGGGCCTTGGACGCCGAGGATGCCGTGTTGCGGAACGTCGAGCGAGACGTGGTTGAGGATTGGCTCGGCGGACGACTCGGGGGCATCCGCATCGCTTCCGGAAGTTGGAGCCTCGCTCGAATTGCCGTAGCCGAACGTGACGTCGTGCATGGACATGCCATGGTAGCGCGGCAGGAAATCGCCCCGCTCCTCCACTGCGGGGGTTTCGTCCATCAGCGCGAACAGGCGGCGGGCGGCTGCAAACGTTTGCGTGAGATTGGCCGGCAGCGCGCTCAACGCGAGCGTCGGACCGAACGAGCTGGCCAGCAGCACGAAAGCGGCAGTCAGGCGGGCGGCGGGCGCGGAAAGGACGGTTTGAATGGTTGCGGCGGCGGCGGAAGCGGCGGAAGCGATGGGCATCGTCGTACCGGACGTGACCATCGCCAGCAATGCCGCGATGGCAGTGAACAGTACGACCAGCACCGCGCCGAAGCCTGCGAAATCGCCATTCTTGGCACTCAGCCGGGCACGGCGGCTCCAGAGCGAGCGCGTGCGTGACGCGATGCCGGCAAGCCGCGCATGGCCTTGGCCGAATCGGATGATTTCGTCGAGACCGCGCATATCGTCGAGCATTTCGTCATCAAGTTGGGCGGATTCGCGGCGAATATCCCCACCGAGACCACCTACCGCTGTGGCGAAGAGTTTCGGCAGCACGATGCCGACGGTCAGGTGCGCGATGACCAGCGTGACAGCGATCGCAGGACTCAACGTAAGCAATGCGACCGTGTAAAGCACGGTGGTCGCGATGGCGATGACAACCGGCGAAATGGTGTGCGCGAAGAAGATTTCCAGCAGTTCGACGTCGGTGGTGACCAGCGCGATCAGGTCGCCTTTGCCTTTGCCGGACAGTTTGGCGGGCGCGAGGCGACGCAGCGCGGCAAACGTTTTCGACCGGAACAGCGCGAGCAGGCGGAAGGCGACATTGTGGTTCATGTATTGCTCGGCGTAGCGCATGCCGCCGCGGATCAGTGCGCAGATAATCATGGCTGCGATTGCCGCAGGAAGGCTGAGATTCCAGACTTTTGCGCCAGCTGCGGCAAACAGCGCGGCGACGCCGAAAACCGGCAGGAACGTGGCGGCGAGGTGGCCGAGGATGCCGCACGCGCAGGCGATGGCCATGGGTTTGCGCAGTGGGCCGACTTCGCGCAGCAAGCGGGCGATGACTTGGGTTGTTGGCATGTCCGATTTGGCGCCACTGGCGTTCGATTCGGCGGAACCAGACATCCGAGACACGGCAAACGCACCAGACGCATGAGTCATACGCGATACGCGCGGCGCGACGCGACCAGACAATCCCACCCGTTCCACGCTTTCCTGCGCCCGGAACAGCTTGGCATACGTGCCGTCCGCGGCCATGAGATCGTCATGCGCGCCCTGCTCGACGACGACACCCCCATCAAACACTACGACATGGTCCGCGTCGGCCGCGTTCGCCATGCGGTGCGTGACCATCAGCACGGTTGCGCCGGCGTCGGCGAGCGCGCGAATCGTTTGCAAAATCAACGTTTCGCTGTCCGCGTCGACGCTGCTGGTCGCCTCGTCGAAAATATAGACGGCCGACCTGCGCAACAGTACACGGGCGATCGCAATGCGCTGTTTCTGCCCGCCGGACAGATTCGCGCCGTCCTGCGTGATCGGCATATCGAGTCCTCGCGATTGCGCGCGCACGAAATCGTCGATATGCGCGGCTTCCAGCGTCTGCCACAGCTCGTTGTCGGTGGCGTCGGCGCGGGCCATGAGCAGGTTGTCGCGCAGGGTGCCGGCGAACAGGTGGCTGTGCGCGGAGACGATGGAGATTTCGCGGGTGAGCGATGCTGCGGTGAGGTCGCGGATTTGGTGCGATTTCAGGGTTTCACTGTCATCCGGCGCCGCACTGCTTAACATAGCGCCCAGCACTTCGTCCTGCATTCCGGATGGCATTTCGGACAGCAGCACATCGCCTTCATATCCGACAAGCGTGCCGGCAAGCAGCTGGACGGCTGTGGACTTGCCGGAACCGGATGGCCCGACGATCGCAGTGACTTCGCCGGGCAGCGCACGGAGGGCCACGTTGCGCAAGGCGTAGCGCGTTTCGCGCGCGTCACCCGCGCCGCCGCCCTCATCAACGCTGTCCACATCCGCGTTCCGCATATCGGAATGCGATGTGGACGATATACGACGGGGACTCGCAACACCGGCACCCGCAGACCCGGCAGCGTCAGGCCCCGCACCAGCAGCACTCCCAGCATCCACATCCGCGTCCGCATACCGGTACGAAACACCACGAAACTCCACGCCGACACCACGCCCGGAAGCCCCGAATTCCGGCAGTTCCTTGCTGCCATGCTCCGGTTCGGGCGCGTCGAGCAGCGCGAAAATACGTTTCGTGGACGTCATGCCGTTCATCGCAACGTGGAAATACGAGCCGAGCTGTCGCAGCGGAATGAAGAAATCGGCGGCTAGCAGAATCGTCAGCAATACCGCGGCGATCGGCGTCAAACCAAGCGGCAGCACGCCGGACAGCGCGAAAACGCCAGACGGCGAGAGCGAGCCGGATACGAATCGCCATACCGCAACGCCGATGCCGGCGGCCGCGCCACCGTATGCCACGGCATCCATCGCCGTGAGCGAACGCAGTTGGATTTGCAGCACGTTCATGGTCATCACGCGGAACTGTTCGGCCTTCTCGTCCATGACTCGTGCGGCGCGCTCGTCCGCATCGAAGGTTTTCAGCGTCTCAAGTCCCTGCAGATTGTCGAGGAACGACGCCCCCATATCCGTGTATTTGCCCCAGTATTTCTTGAATACGCGGGCGGCACGCATCGCCACCATGCCGACGATGAGCACGATGAGTGGCGCGCAGGCGAGCAGCGTCGCGGCGGTGGGCAGGTCGATCGGCGCAAGCACGGCGAACAGCGTGATGGGGGCGAGCACGGCATAGCACAGTTGCGGCAGGAACAGTTCGAAGAAGCTTTGGATTTGTTCGATGCCTTCGCCCGCGGACTGCACCACGCCGGCGGTGCGCACGCGCTGCGCGTAGGACGGGCCGAGCGCGAGCATCTTATTGAACAGTTTCTCACGCAGCGCGAGTTTGACGCGTTCGGCGGCCTCGCTACCGAAACGTGCGGCGGCGCGAATGGTGACGAATCGCACGACCGCGGCAATAAGAATAATGGCGATGCAGGGCGCGGTGGCGGACGGTACGGGCGCGAACAGCGGTTGCAGCATACGCACCACGGCCACGACGAAGGCGATGTTGGCCACGAGGCCCAGCCATTGGCAGGCGACTTTCGCCGCGATCAATCGACCGACGCCGTCAGCCAAGGAAAACAGCCGCTTGTCGAACATCATGCCCCTTTTCCAATCGTTTGCAATCCCGCCATCCGCTCCAAGCGTATCGGGCATACCGACGAAAGGCAATGACGGAACGGCAATCGCAGAAAATCGTCGGAAAAATCTAGAAAACCATCAGAACTCGCAAGCAAATGCACAACAGCAAAACCACAGAAAACCAAGGGAACGGCGAAAAGTGAGGCGGCTGAATGTTCGCCGTTGAGCAAACAGCCTAGGCGCAAGGGGTAGTTGCGCCAAACTTGAGTGTACACGGAACATGTTGTGGTTCGCAACGTCACTCCGCCCAGTTTTGCCGCATTTTCCACCGTTTTCGCCCGTAAGGGCAACCCCTCTCGAACCCGTCGCACAACCCGTTGGACACCCTGCGATCGAACGCGTCAAACCTTTTTTCGAGATGATGGATCCGTGTACCAATCCCCCGTTCCGTTGACGTTTCGTGCCACTTTGTCAGTTCAAACAAACCCGTCGCCATATTTCTTGTTGTTTCTTACAATGCGGACTTACGTCACCGTAACTTACGATATGCGAGGCGCGACACAGGACGCGAAAAGCACGTCACCGATCACCGCAATCGCAGCGATCGCATATATCGCAAAACCCACGAAAACCGCGGAAACGCAAGAAAAGAGAACACTTCATGCTCACCGAGTACACGACCCCGGGCGCATCCGTCGAAGTACGCGACGACGAATCCATCTACTCCCTGCTTACCGAACGCATCAAGCGCACCGGCGAAGACACCGTGATCGCGGAACGCAAAACCGCTCCGGGCCAGTGGACCAAGGTGACGACCGGCGAATTCCACAAGAACGTGCTCTCCGCGGCCAAAGGCCTGATCGCGTTCGGCATCGGCAAGGGGGATGCCGTCACCCTCTTCTCCACCACCCGTTACGAGTGGGGCGTGCTTGATTTCGCACTGGCCGCAATCGGCGCGGTCAATGTGCCGATCTACGACACCGATTCCGCGGCTCAGGCCGAACGCATTCTCAACGATTCCAACGTGAAGCTCGCCATCGCCGACGATCGCGAACGCTTCGACCGTCTTGATTCCGTGATTGGCCGCTGCCCGTCTCTGAAGCATATTCTGATGCTCGACGCCAATGCCATGGGCGCGCTGGAGGGATTGGGCGTCACCGTGTCCGACGAAGAGCTGGACGAGCGTATCGCGTCGGTGCGTGCCGACGATCTGGCCACCATCGTGTACACGTCCGGTTCCACAGGGGCACCGAAGGGTGCCGAGCTGTCGCATCGCAATTTCGTGTCGATCACGCGCGCCGGCAGCCTTGCGCTGCACGAGATGATTCTCGAGGACCATCCGCGTCTGCTGCTGTTCCTGCCGCTCGCCCACTGCTTCGCGCGCTTCATCCAGTACGCGTCGATCGCTTCCGATGACGGCGTGGTCGGCTATCTGCCGGACACCAAGACGCTGCTGCCGGATGTGCGTTCGTTCGAGCCGACGTACCTGCTGGGCGTGCCGCGCGTGTTCGAGAAGGTGTACAACGCGGCTTCCCGCAAGGCCGGCATGGGTTGGAAGGGCCGCCTGTTCCTCAAGGCCGCCGAGTCCGCGCGCGACTGGTCGCGCATGCAGCAGGCCGGCGAGAAACCGACCATGAAGCAGACCGCCGAACACCTGTCGTATGAGGCGTCCGTATACCACACCGTGCGTGGCGCGTTGGGCCCGCGTATCCGTTATGTGGCGTGCGGTGGCGCTCCGCTGGATGTGTCGCTGGCGCATTTCTTTAACGGCATCGGCCTGCCGATGATCCAGGGCTACGGTATGACGGAAACCGCGGCGCCGTTCGCCGCGACCCGCGTCACGGACAATGTGATCGGCACCGTCGGCCAGCCTGCGCCGGGATCGTCCGTGCGTATTTCCGACGATGGCGAGCTGCAGGTCAAGGGACCGAACGTGTTCATGGGTTACCACAATCTGCCGGAGAAAACGGCCGAGGTGTTCACCGAGGACGGTTGGCTGCGCACCGGCGATCTTGCGTCGATCGACGATGAGGGTCGTATTACGATTACGGGCCGCAAGAAGGACATCATCATCACCGCCGGCGGCAAGAACGTGTCGCCGATTCCGATGGAGCAGGAGATTGCGAAGTGTCCGATTGTGGAGCATGCCGTGGTGGTGGGCGATAATCGTCCGTTCATCGGCGCGCTGGTCACGCTCGATCCGGAAGGATTGGCGGCCTGGCTGCCGTCCGTGGGCCTGTCCGCGGATACGCCGCTTGACCGCGTGGCGGCTACCGCCGCCGTTCATGACGAGATTCAGAAGTATGTGGACAAGGCGAACGCGACGGTTTCGCGCGCCGAATCCGTGCGTAAGTTCGTGGTGCTGGATGCGCAGTTCACGCAGGAGAACAAGTGCCTGACGCCGTCGCTGAAGGTGGTGCGTCCGGCAGTGAACCGCGTGTTCGCCGACGTGATCGACCGCCAGCTGTACGCCGGCAAGCGCTGAGCCGCACATAGGTAAACAAAAACAGCACGGCGGGGAACGCTGCGTACAAAAGTACGTCAACTTCCCCGCCGTGCTGTTTTTTAAGCGCACCCCGTATCGCTGAGATAACGCGTGCGGTAACAGTGCGGCAGGAAACGCCGGCGTACGAAGGTACGTCAAGTTTCCTGCCGTGCTGTTAACGCTCCGTTATTTCAGTGACGGTTGTTGAGGCGGTGGTACATTTCGCTGATCTCCAGCTCCTTCTCGAACTGGCGGGCGTTGGTGTTCTCGTCGATGACGGCGAGTTCGACGCCGGCGATGCGGGCGAAGTCCTCCCAAGCCTCACGACCGACGGACGTGGTCATGCAGGTGTGGTGGGAGCCACCGGCGGTGATCCAGCACTGCACGGCGGTCTTCAGGTCCGGCTTCGGCTTCCACACGGCGCGGGCGCACGGCAGGTTCTTCAGGGAGCCCTGCGGTTCGACGATGGTGACCTCGTCCATGAGCAGGCGGAAGCGTTCGCGCTCGTCGGCCATGGAGACCACGACGGCGTCGGCCGGCTTGCCGGAGAACACCAGACGGACCGGGTCGGACTTGCCGCCGATGCCCAGCGGGTAGATGGCCAGCTTCGGCTTTTCGATAGTGCCGATGGACGGGGAGACTTCCAGCATGTGGGAGCCCATGTCGAACTCGTTGCCCGGCACGAAGTTGTAGGAGTAGTCCTCCATCAGGGAGGCGCCACCCTCAAGGCCGTAGCCCATCACGGCGCCGATGCGCACCAGCACGGAGGTCTTCCAATCGCCTTCGGCGGAGAAGCCCCAGCCGTACTCGGACGGGAAGCGCTGCGGGCCGACGCCCGGCAGCTGCGGCAGGGTGCCGAGGTCTTCGAAGTTGTCGACGCCGGCGGTGCAACCGTTCTCACGCATCATGTTGACCATGGCGGCCTCCTCCTTGGCTGCGATGAACAGCTCATCGTAGCGGGAATCAAGCAGCTCGGGGGCCACGTCGTACTTGGCCTTGTAGTCCTCGATGAGGTCCTTGACCTGGCTGTCCTTGACCTTCTCGTAGGCGGCGACGAGGTCGTTGACGGCCCAGGTGTTGATCGAAGCGCCGAACACGCGTTCGGCTTCGGTCTTGTCGCCTTCGGTGACGGCCACGTTGCGCATGTTGTCGCCCCAACGCATGACCTTCATGTTCTGGGAGGCATCCCAGCCGGCGCAGGCGCGGGCCCAGGTGCCGACCTTTCCGGCGACTTCCGGATCGGTGTAGTGGCCGACGACGATCTTGCGCGGAATGCCCAGACGGGAGACGATGTAGCCGAACTCACGGTCGCCGTGGGCGGCCTGGTTCAGGTTCATGAAGTCCATGTCGATGGTCTCCCAAGGGATTTCCCTGTGGTGCTGGGTGGCCAGCTGCAGCAGTGGCTTGGTGAGCACTTCGAGACCACGGATCCACATCTTGGCCGGGGAGAAGGTGTGGCACCAGGTGATCACGCCGATGACGTTCGGGTTGGCGGAGGCTTCGGTCATGAAGGCCTTGACGCCGTCGGAGGACTTCAGGGTCGGCTTGAGCACGATCTTGGCCGGGATCTTGCCGGTCGCGTTGAGGAAGTCGACCATCTCGCCGGTCTGCTGGGCCACCTGGCGCAGCGCCTCCTCGCCGTAGAGGTCCTGCGATCCGACGCCGAACCAGATTTCCTTGCCTTCAAATGGGTTTTCCATTGCCATGTTGGATTATTCCTTACTTCGTTGTTGGGTTTGTCGTTTCAGTTTCCGTCGCGTCAGTGCTGGCCGTAGACGTTGGTGTAGCGGTCGTTAAGGCTATCGATGTCTTCCTGGGAGATCGGGATGATGTCGCCGAGCTGCTTGGCGGCCCACATGGTGTGCGCCACCTCTTCGGTCATGGCGGCGGCCTTGACGGCGGCCTCCGCATCCTTGCCGATGGTGAACGGACCATGGTTCTGCATGAGCACGGCCGGGGACTTCGGATACTTCTTCAGGGTTTCGACCACGCCTTCGCCGATGGCTTCGGAGCCGATGAGGCGGAACGGTCCGACCGGCACCGGGCCGCCGAACTCGTCGCCCATCATGGTCAGGCCGCACGGGATGTTCTGGCCGGTGGCCGCCCATGCGGTGGCGTAGGTGGAATGGGTGTGCACCACGCCGTACACGTCGGGCATGTGGCGGTAGATGTAGGCGTGGGACGCGGTGTCGGAGCTCGGCGCTTCGGCACCGTCGACCACGTTGCCGTCAAGGTCGCACACGACCATCGAGCTTGGGGTGAGGTACTCGTAGCGCAGGCCGGACGGCTTGATGACCATCAGGTCGGCGGTGTGCAGACGCTGGGACACGTTGCCTGCGGTCCACACCACCAGATTCCACTTGATGAGCTGCTCGTGCAGGGTGGCGACCACTTCGCGCACCTGCTTGACTTCAGCTCGTACTTCCGGGCCGTAATCAGCCAACGTTGCCATATTGTGTTCCTTTCGTCAGGCTTGCTGTTGTTGCGATGGACGGTTATTTGGTTTCCAGCGGGATGTTTTCGATGGAGGCATGCTCGATCGGCAGCCCCTTGCGGAAGCGGTCGAAGAAGGCTTCGAAGCCGGCCACGTCGTTGGCATCCGGCGCTTCCGTGGTGGAGGCCGCGTCGGCGAAGACGCGGGCGTCGAGGTAGTCGGCGAGCGGCTGGCCGGCGTGCCACAGATAGTCGGCGAGCACGGCCATGCCCCACGCTCCGCCTTCGGCGGCGGTGGCCATGACCTTGATCGGGGTGTCGAATGCGGCGGCGAGGATCTTCTGCGCGACCTTCGGCGTGGTGAAGATGCCGCCGTGGCCGACGAGCGAGTCGACGGCGACGCCTTCGTCCTTGGTCATCACATCCATGCCGATTTTGACCGGCGAGAAGGCGCTGAACAGCTGGGTTCTCATGAAGTTGCCGAGGCTCATGCGCGCCTCCGGGCTGCGGGCGAACAGCGGTCGGCCTTCCGGCAGGCCAGCCAGGAATTCGCCGGAGCGGAACGGATAGTTGAGCAGACCACCGCAGTCGGCGTCGACATCGTCCGCGATCGCGGCGCGGAACAACGTGCCGTACAGCGTGCCGGCATCGACCGGCTGGCCGATCGCGGCGGCGAACTGTCCGAACAGGCCGACCCAGGCGTTGAGATCGGAAGTGAAGTTGTTGGCGTGGCTCATGCCGGCCAGGTCGCCGGCTGGGGTGGTGACGAGGTCGACTTCCGGATGCAGGCGCGCCAGCTTGTGCTCAAGCACGACCATGGCGAAGATCGAAGTGCCGGCGGAGACGTTGCCGGTGCGCACGCGCACGGAGTTGGTGGCGACCATGCCGGTGCCCGCGTCGCCTTCCGGCGGACACATGATAACGCCGGCTTCAAGCTTTCCGGTAGGATCCAGAAGCCTCGCGCCTTCCTCCGTCAAGGCGCCGGC
>OHAD01003387.1_pt1 | contig 10369 bp, 11 predicted proteins | sample 1577011 | NCBI WGS metagenome assembly OHAD01 (sample SAMEA3541510, study PRJEB24748) | human gut metagenome | biome: human gut; feature: human-associated habitat; material: faeces | place: China | collected 2012
AACAATGGCATGTATAAAATCGTCGAACCTTTAGACATAAGATTTAGAGGAGAGAATGTTGGACAAAAGCAAAGGGATATAGTTGTCATACTTAAGAAGAGAGAATGGAGGAATTAGGATGAAAAAGGGTCTTATTTTGCTACTATGTATGAATGTGTTGCTATTGTCGTCTTGCAAGTCTCCTAGTGAACAAAACAAGACAACAACCACGGATACTTCTATAGAAACCTCAACTTCAAAGCAAGCGACAGAGCAGTCGCAAACGAGTGAAACAACGACTGCTATACCGGTAATTACGCAAGAAACAACAACGAGTGTCACTACTCAAGAAACACAAAACGAAACCACAACCGTCGCTGTGGCCGCAACGCCTCAGCGACGTAAGAAGATTTTAGCCGTCACTCCGCAAATTCAAGAAAAATGGTATTTCTGTGCGCCGACAACGGTGAGTATGATGTTATCCAGCCAAGGAATTACCGTTTCGCAACAGCAATTAGCCAAAGAGATGGGAACGTATGAACCTTACGGGACACATAACAGGGAAGCCATTCGCGTGTTGAATCAGCATTTATTTGGATATTCAGAGCCCAAAGCTGGGCAGCCTGGTTATCGCCTTGCGACCGTCACGGATGTGAGTCCTGATTCCGAGGATATGCGTTTGTTCAAGGAACGCGTTCGCAAAAATATTGATGATGGCTATCCAATGTATTACACTTTTACCCTTTCCAAAATTTATCCTGGAAAAAATGGGGAGCATAATGTGATTGGAATTGGGTATGAATTGACTCCAGATGGCAAAGATATTTCAGCGATTTATTATTTAGACTCCATGACACATGAACAAGATCCTGTCTATGGTGGTTTAAAAAAGGTGACGCCAGAAGAGCTGCTTGAAGCAATGGCGGCTTGCGAGGAACCTAATTATGCTTGGTAAGAGAATGATGAAGTAAAAATAAGTTATTCGTCTTGACCATAGAATCTGGAAGTGGCGAGAGAGGGTGAAAAGATGGCTTCTAGCAAGGAATATTTAGCCTATATTTTAGAACAATTATCAGGATTAGAGGATATCCGCTATCGAGCAATGATGGGGGAATATATTTTGTATTACCGAGAAAAGGTTGCCGGTGGAATTTATGATGATCGATTCCTAATCAAAAATGTGACATCTGCAAGAGAAAGCATGCCGGACGCCTCATTGGAACGTCCATATGATGGGGCAAAAGAAATGCTTTTAGTGGAAAATGTAGAAGATAAGGAGTTCTTAACGGAGTTGTTTAATTCTATCTATGATGAACTGCCGGCTCCCAAACCCAAGAAAAAGAAATGATGCTTGGAGGGGATTGCCCAATGTTGGAGGTTTAGCAGGCATTCCTCTAAATCCATAAATTAACGATAACACCTGTAGCAGTTTTAAAGTGCTACAGGTGTTTTTGATGTGCTGGAAAAATAGTTGAATGGGAATATAACCTTCCTCTGTTATTTGGTATAATAACGGTACAGTTTAAAGAGATTTGAGGCGAAATAAATGAAGCCGGAAGAGTATTCTTGGAATGAGTGGGAGAGAAATCGTTATATCAATGGGGACGTGAAGGTCCCGTCTGAATATAAAATTAAAGTCACCGATATCCCAGAGAAGAGGCTGGAGTTAGAAACAATCCTTGAACAATTACCGCATAAAGAGGTCGCTCGTTGGGCTGTTGAAACTGCCCGTAAGTTTATAGAGGATATTGAAAACTTTGCTGATAAGGAATCTATTCTAGAGGAAACTTTGAACGTATTTCAACAGCGACTCGAGGGCAAGAAAAGCGCGTATCAGCTTCGTCAAGCAGGTTTTTTAGCAAACACTTTATCAAAGCGATCGACGACGGATATTAGCAAGTTTGCTGCCAGAGTGTATGCACAAGCTATAGCATCTGCTCATATGAGAGGGCATGCGATGGTTTCTTCTGATTATGCAATTAAAGTCATCCAACTGACCACGCCGCCGGACCCTGCATGGGAGCTGCTGTACGGCGAGGATGCGGCACAGCTGCTCTTATAATACTTATTATAGGGAGGACTGCTCATGTTCCAGTTTTTGCGGCAGCTCTGGCACCGCCTGTGTGCGCGGCTGCGGTTTTGCGGCGGCGTGCAGTATCTGGCCGGCACCGCCAGCCTGCCCTCTCCCCTCTCCCCCGCCGAGGAAAAAGCCCTGCTGGCCCGCATGGCCGCCGGAGAGGCAGACGCCCGCGATGCGCTCATCCTGCACAATCTGCGGCTGGTGGTGTACCTTGCCAAAAAGTACGAGAACAGCGGTGTGCCCGCCGAGGACCTGATCAGCATCGGCACCATTGGGCTGATCAAGGCTGTGAACACCTTCACGCCGGAACGCAGCATCAAGCTGGCCACCTACGCCAGCCGCTGCATCGGCAACGAGATTCTGATGTACCTGCGCAAGACCTCCAACCGCCGTCAGGAGGCCAGCCTTGACGAGCCGCTGAATGTGGACGGCGACGGCAACGAGCTGCTGCTGTCGGACATCCTCGGCAGCGACGAGAATATGGTGGGCCAGCAGCTGGAGCAGGACGCCGAGCGCGCCGGTCTGCGCCGCGCCGTGAGCAGCCTTTCGGCCCGGGAGCGCCGGATCATGGAGCTGCGCTTCGGCCTGACCGACGGCGTGGAACGCACCCAGAAGGAAGCTGCCGACGCCCTGGGCATCAGCCAGAGTTACATCTCCCGCCTTGAAAAGCGCATCATCCAGACCCTGAAGCTCCAACTGGAAGGGCAATAAAAAAGCGCGTCCTTGTCCTTGACAAACCGCGTGGAATCGTCTATACTGAAAATACAAAAGGCGCTGGCCCATACAAACGACTAGCTCCTTACCAGATTGATCAGAAAAAATGACCGCTCAGGGTTGGAAGCGTTGAGGCGGTCATTTTTTCTTTTTGTCATCACTGTGCGAGACAGTCCATGTGATCTGAAATGTAACGTAGATTGCTCCGCCGAGCAGCGAAAGCAGCATTACGACCTGTTCAAACGTCATGGTGCATCCCCCCTTTCCGCCCTTGGGCGTCCGGGGGAGGCCGAGATTTCAAGAAAAAATTCGCTCCACCGGGCACTCAGGTGCCGGTAAGGAGCTCAGCCGCCTGCATTTGTGGGACGCAGCGCCTCGTGGCAGCCTTGCGGCTGTGTTTAAAGCATACCATAATTATGGGCCAATTGCAATTGCGGCTTTTTTGCACGCTCATCCGGCTGCCGGGTGGGCGTGTAATTTTTTCCACGCATAGTGGTTTGCCCCTGCGGCCATACTCCCGGTGAACTTCAAAACAGACCGGGGGCGTTTGGATGTACAATAAGGTGGAACTGTGCGGCGTGAACACGGCGCAGCTTCCTGTTTTGTCCGAAAGCGAAAAGCGGCAGCTGCTCCTGCAGGCCCACGCCGGGGATACAGGAGCACGGGAACGCATGGTGGAGGGCAACCTGCGGCTGGTGCTGAGCGTGGTGCAGCGCTTTGCCCAGCGGGGCGAAAACCTCGACGACCTGTTTCAGGTGGGGTGCATCGGGCTCATCAAAGCCATCGACAACTTTGACCCTGCCCAGCCGGTGCGGTTTTCCACCTACGGCGTGCCCATGATCATCGGCGAGATCCGGCGCTTTTTGCGGGATAACAATGCCCTGCGGGTAAGCCGCAGCCTGCGCGATACCGCCTACCGGGCCATGCAGGCCCGCGAAACGCTGGAGAAGCAGCTGGGCCGGGAACCCACCATGGACGAGATTGCCGGGGAGGCAGGCCTGTCCCGCCGGGAGGTGACCGCGGCACTGGAATCGGTGGTAGAGCCGGTGAGCCTGGAAGAGCCGGTGTATACCGACGGCGGCGATGCCATGTACCTCATCGACCAGGTGCGCGACCCGGATGGCGAGGACAGCTGGATCAGCGGGCTGCAGTTCCGGCAGACCGTGGCCGGGCTGACCCCGCGCGAAAAGCGGATCATGGAGCTGCGCTATCTCCGGGGCAAGACCCAGATGGAGGTGGCGCAGGAGATCGGCATCAGTCAGGCGCAGGTGTCCCGGCTGGAAAAAGGTGCCTTGAACCAATTCCGGGCCGGGCACTGAACACAGCAGCGCCCCTGCTCCGTCCATCCGGCGGCGTGCAGGGGCGCTGCGCTTCTATTTACGGTATTTTCGGCGGGTGGCAGCCCCGCCGCGCAGATGCCGTTCGGCTTTGTTGCGTGCCAACACTGCCCGCACCTGTGCCGACAGCCCCGGGCTGACCCGGACCAGCCGCACCGAAACGTCCTTGTGCACGGTGGACTTGCTGCACCCAAACGCTGCAGCCGCAGCGCGCACGGTGGCCCCGCGCTCCACGATGTATTCTGCCAGCTGTACCGCCCGCTGTTCCGGATCTGCTCTCATACCCCCACGCCCCCTGTATCGTGCTGCTACAGCCTATGCGCCGGGCCGGGCAATTATGTCGGCAAGGGTTGACTTTTGCCGCCCGGCTGCGCTATACTGGACGCGGACATAAAAACAGGGGCGCCGTAAGGCTGAGATCCGCACTGAGCGGAGTACCCTTTACCTGATCCGGGCAATGCCGGCGTAGGGAGTTTGCGGAGCTGTCCGTTCTTTCTCAAACACCCTTGCGCCTGCTTGCAGAAGTGGGCGCATTTTGTTTTTGTGTACTATTTATAAAGAGAAGAGGAATCTCTCCATGTCCAAAACCTACACCAAAACAAGAACTCTGGTGGAGTGCGCCCTGATGATTGCCATCGGAACCGTGCTGTCCAACATCAAGTTCTTCACCCTGCCCAACGGCGGCAGCATTACCCTGCTGAGCATGCTGCCCTTCGTGCTGGTCTCCTTCCGTCACGGGGTCAAGTGGGGCCTGTTCACCGGCCTTGTCAACGCCTGCCTCCAGATGCTGCTGGGCTTCTGGGCACCTCCCACCCCCACCTTCCTGTACTTCCTGGGGGAGGTGCTGCTGGACTATGTGCTGGCCTTTATGGTGCTGGGCCTGGCTGAGCTGTTTGCCCGCCCCTTTAAGAACCGCACTGTAGGCGTGGCCGTGGGCACCTTTGCCGCAGGCTTCCTGCGCTTTCTGTGCAGTTTCCTGTCCGGTGTGCTGATCTGGGGCAACCTGACCGATGGCCTGTCCGCATGGACCTACAGCCTGACCTACAACGGCAGCTATATGCTGCCGGAGACCCTGCTGACCATGGTGGCTGCTGTGCTGTTGTGCCGTGTGGCACCCCAGATCTTTGACCGCCAGAGCGCAAAGGCCTAAAAAAGCGTACTTTCGTACATCCTCTGTTCCCCTGCCGGGCCAAAAGCCCAGCAGGGGAATTTTGTTGCAAAAATTTCAAAAACCTGTTGACAATCTCCCTTTGGGCTGGTATAATTACACACGTCGTCAAGAGCACAACGCCGAACGACAAGCCAGCATGGGGGATTAGCTCAGCTGGGAGAGCGCTTGCATGGCATGCAAGAGGTCAGCGGTTCGATCCCGCTATTCTCCACCAATCAAGAGCAAAACGAACACGAAGTCACCATTCAAATGGTAGGCAACGTGTTCGTTTTGTTTTGTGAACTTCCCTGCGTGACCACATCGTAAAACATAAAACGAAAAATCCCCCTACGCTGACCCGGTTCAAAGGTCAATGCAGGGGGATTTTGCTGTAAAATCAAGAGCGGAACCAGATTGATGCTGCTCTCTACAAAAGCTGTCGCTTTTCAAGTAGATTTATTCTACTCGATGCTGCCGCACCCGTCAAGTCTTATCACGAAGAGCTGGGCGAGATTTCCAGCTATCCTCCGGGATATAAAGAGAACGCCGGCATCTTCTGCCACAACAACCCGTGGGTGTCCTGTGCAGAAACCGTTGTCGGCCACGGCGACCGGGCGCTTGAGATCTACCAAAAGACCGGTCCGGCCTACATTGAGGATAAGATAAAAGCGGGCCTCTCTGGAATGAACGCATTCCGAAGAGGCCCGCTTTTTAAGTCTATGCTGAATTTGCAGCTCAGAAGTTTCATCCTTGTTATCTTTTCTTATAAATCATCGTTTTTGCGTGAATCATCATTTATCCACAGAGCTTTGTGCTGCCGATGCACAAAGTGCCGCCCGGGGCCGGACATCCTCACTTTTGCTTGACATTTTCTGCCGGAACCGTTATGTTGGTACTGACAGCTGAATCATCCGTTCCGCCGCGAACCAGCTGCCTGCGTTGTAAGGAGATTAAAAAGATGAAATTGATCCGCACTGTTGACGCGGCAGGGCAGGTGCTCTGCCACGATATCACCCAGATCATCCCGGGCGAGTTCAAGGGCCCGCGCTTCCGCAAGGGGCACATCGTCCAGCCCGAGGACATCCCAGTGCTGCTGTCCATCGGCAAAGAAAACCTCTACGTCTGGGAAAAGCGCCCCGGCATCCTGCATGAGGACGAGGCAGCGGCCCTGCTGTACAAAGCTGCTGCCGGCAAAAACATCCACGGCACCGAACCGAAAGAGGGCAAGATCGAGCTGATCGCCGACTGCGACGGCCTGCTCAAGATCGACCGCGCCGCATTGCTGGCTGTGAACCGCACGCCCCAGATGATGATCGCCACCATCCACGGTGATATGCCCGTGAAAAAAGGCCAGAAGCTGGCCGGCACCCGCATCATCCCGCTGGTGATCGAGCAGGAAAAGATGGACGCCATGCAGGCCGCTGCCGGGCCGGAGCCCATCCTGAACGTGCTGCCCTTCCGTGCGAAGAAGTTTGCCGTCATCCCCACCGGCAGCGAGGTGTTCAAGGGCCGCATCGAGGACAAATTCACCCCGATTTTGCAAAACAAGCTGGCCGAATATGGCTGTGAGATGACCTTCCGCAAGGTCTGCGATGATGACCCGGCGGGCATCACGGCCACCATTCTGGAGGCAAAAGACGCAGGCTGTGAGCTGATCTTCACCACCGGCGGCATGAGCGTGGACCCCGACGACCGCACCCCGCTGGCCATCAAAAACACCGGTGCCGACATCATCAGCTACGGCGCGCCGGTGCTGCCGGGTGCCATGTTCCTGGTCAGCTATCTGGACGGGGTACCCGTGTGCGGCCTGCCCGGCTGTGTGATGTACGCCAAGCGAACGATTTTTGACCTGCTGCTGCCCCGCCTGCTGGCCGATGTCCCCATCACCGCCGAGGACATTGCCCGGCTGGGCGAGGGCGGGCTGTGCCTGGGCTGTGCGGAATGCCACTGGCCCAACTGCGGCTTCGGCCATTGCTGAGAAACCCTCTCCGTCTCGCTGTCGAACGGCAGGGAGTTTTGCAATAGAGCGTAATAAGGACAAGAAATAAATGAGTGAAAATAATCTGACCCATTTTGATGCCGCCGGAAATGCCGTGATGGTGGATGTGAGCGGCAAACCGGTCACCGCCCGGGAGGCTACGGCCCGGGGCATCCTTACCATGAACGCCGAAGCCTTTGCCGCCGTGCAGAGCGGCACGGTGAAAAAGGGCGACGTGCTGGGCGTGGCCCGCATCGCCGGCATTATGGCCGCCAAACGCACCAGCGAGCTGATCCCGCTGTGCCATCCCCTGCCGCTGACCAAGGTATGCGTGGATTTTGAACTGCTGCCCGAACAACAGGCCGTGGAAGCCCGCTGCACGGTCAAAACCAGCGGCGTCACCGGCGTGGAGATGGAAGCCCTGACCGGCGTTTCCACAGCCCTGCTGACCATCTACGACATGTGCAAAGCTGTGGACAAGGGCATGGAGCTGAGCGGCATCCATCTGGTGGAAAAGACCGGCGGCAAGAGCGGCCATTACATCCGGTCGGAGGGCGGCTATGTTTGATTCCTGCCGCCGGGATATCCACTACCTGCGCCTGTCGGTCACCGACCGCTGCAACCTGCGCTGCCGGTACTGTATGCCGGACGGCGCAAAAATACCGGAGCACGAAGAAGTGCTGACCCATGATGAATTTCTGCGTCTGGCCGCGCTGTTTGCGCAGTGCGGCATCGACACGGTGCGGGTGACCGGTGGCGAACCGTTGGTGCGCAAGAGTGTGGCACAGCTGGTGGCCGGGCTGAAAGCAACGCCCGGCATCCGTCATGTCAGCATGACCACCAACGGCACTCTGCTGGCGCAGCAGCTGCCCGCTTTACTGGACGCGGGCCTTGACAGCGTGAACATCAGTCTGGACACGCTGGACCCGGCGGTGTTCCGGCACATCACCGCCCGGGACGAATTCGCCGCCGTGCAGGCGGGCCTGCGCGCCGCATTGGAAAGTCCCCTGCCGGTCAAGCTCAACTGTGTGCCGCAAGTGGGCGTCAACGAGGGCGAACTGGAAGCGATTGCAGCGCTGGCCCGGGACAACGATCTGCAGGTGCGGTTCATTGAGATGATGCCCATCGGCTACGGCGCGGCCATGCCCTGCGTCTCCGGCCCGGAGCTGCGGGCGCGGTTTGCCAACCGCTGGCCGGAACTGCATCCCGTGGAAGGCACCACCTTTGGCAATGGCCCTGCCGTCTATTATACCGTGCCCGGCTGGAAGGGCAGCATCGGCTTCATTGCCGCCGTGCACGGCAAATTCTGCGCCTCCTGCAACAGGGTACGGCTGACGAGTCAGGGCTTTCTGCGTCCCTGCCTTGCCAGCGAGACCGGGTGTGACCTGCGTGCTCTGCTGCGCGGCGGGGCCGACGACGCCCGGCTGCGGACGGCCATCCGGGAGACCATCTGGTCCAAACCCCGGGAGCATCATTTTGAGGACCGGTGCATGCCCGCGACACGCAGCATGTACCGCATCGGAGGATAACATTTTATGGGTAAAATTCTGGCCATCTGCACAAGCCCCCGGCGCGGCACCGTCAAGACCGCGGTGCCCAGCGCCGTGCTCACCCCGGAATGGGGCATCGTGGGCGACGCCCACGGCGGCAATTGGCACCGCCAGGTCAGTATGTTGAGCGCTGAAAAGATCGAAGCCTTCCGCAAAAAGGTCTGGGTGGACTACGGTGCCTTTGGCGAAAACCTGGTCGTCGAAGGGTTTGACTTCCGCACCCTTCCGGTCACCAGCCGGTTTGCCATCGGAGACGTGGTACTGGAGATGACCCAGATCGGCAAGGAATGCCACAACGACTGTGTCATCAAGCAGCAGACCGGCGAATGCATCATGCCGCGGGAGGGCGTGTTTGCCCGGGTAATTGCCGGCGGCGAGATCCGTGTGGGCGACGAAGTGACCCTGCTGCCCCCGCCGGAGAATCCGCCCCTGCGGGCTGCCGTCATTACCCTTTCCGACAAGGGCAGCCGCGGTGAACGGGAGGACAAAAGCGGCCCGCTCATCGTCAAAATGCTCGCCGCCGCAGGCTACAAGGTGGAAGAGACACTGCTCCTGGCCGACGAGGCAGCTGCCCTGAAAGCCCAGCTCATCCGGCTGGCCGACGGCCGTCAGGTCAACCTGATCCTCACCACCGGCGGCACCGGCTTTTCGCCCCGGGATATCACCCCGGAGGCCACCCTTGCCGTGGCCGACCGCAACGCGCCCGGCATCGCCGAGGCCATGCGGTATCACAGCCTGAGCATCACCCCGCGCGGGATGCTCAGCCGTGCAGCCAGCGTCCTCCGCGGCAAAACGCTCATCGTCAACCTGCCGGGCAGCCCCAAAGCTGTGCAGGAAAATCTGGAGTACATCCTGCCCAGTCTGGAACATGGGTTGCGCATCGCCGCCGGTCTGGACGGTGAATGTGCACGCCATTGACTTTTCAAAAACGTAATACTATGCATCGGTCATCCCTCAATTTTGACCGATGTGCGCAGAAATTTTGGCCGGTTTTCCGCTTGACGGACCGGCCTGTTTTTTTGTATTCTATTCCTTGGAATTCTTTTATCCCGGTGGGCGGCACCGCATCCTGTACCGTATCGTGCAAAATCATTTCTTTCAAAGAACAGGAGAATAAGCCATGAACCTGAACAAGATTTCCCGCCGGAACTTTCTGTGTGCGGTCGGTCTGACCACCGCTGCTGCCCTGACTGCCTGCGGCAGCTCCGCTTCCAGCGCGGCCGCATCCTCTGCCGCCGCTTCCTCCGGAGCCGCTGCAGAACCGGTGGAGCTCATCGTCTTTGCCGCCGCCTCCCTCACTGAGACCCTGACCGCCATCGGCGAAACGTACCCGGCAGAGAACCCGGGCGTGACCTTCCGGTTCAACTTTGATTCCTCCGGCACCCTCAAGACCCAGATCCAGGAAGGTGCCGACTGCGACGTGTTCATTTCGGCCGGTCAAAAGCAGCTGAACCAGCTGGACAGCACCGCTTCTGCGGATGTAAACACCGAAGGGCTGGACTTTGTGGACAGCGACAGCCGCGTGGACCTGCTGGAAAACAAGGTGGTGCTCTGCGTGCCGGAGGGCAGCGACAAGGGCAT
>OHAD01003390.1_pt1 | contig 10362 bp, 5 predicted proteins | sample 1577011 | NCBI WGS metagenome assembly OHAD01 (sample SAMEA3541510, study PRJEB24748) | human gut metagenome | biome: human gut; feature: human-associated habitat; material: faeces | place: China | collected 2012
ATTTTGTCTTGACGCTATGAATGGGAAATAAAAAAAGCCCCATAGCATAGCTACAGGGCAAACCATACACAAAAAAACATCTTCTTCCGTCCGGACTTTAACCGTCGGTTTTGGAATTTCACCAAATCAGCCTACTGTACTGAGTAGGGTCGTGGACTTTAACCACCGGTAGGGAATTACACCCTGCCCTGAAGATACACTCATTTATATTATACACGTTTTTTTTTAATTTTGCAACTGTTTTTTTAAAATTTATCAGTTTGTCTGCTCTGATAATACTCAAAAATCACATCATAAAATGTGATTTCGTGAGTTGCTGACAGGTTCAAACATCAATGCTCTGTAACAAAAATGTAATGTCGAAAAGGAAGAAAAATACTCAAAAATTATTACATCGTACATCAGTGTACGGTGTATAATTTAAGTATGAACAGATACATAAATATAATAAATTCTTTAGAAAATATTTTTGTGGGAATAATATAATTTTAGGAGGAAAAATCATGAAATCTAAAAAATTATTATCAATCATACTGGCGTTGGCAATGATGTTCTCTGTGTTGCCTGCAAGTACCATTTTGGTATATGCCGATGAAATTACAGAAACAATTTCCGCAGACACAACATGGAATGACGGTGATACGGTAGGCGGTGTTACAATATCAGGCGGAACCGTGACAATAAACGGTGATGTCGGTATCACGGCGGCAATTACTATCAAAGGCGATGTTACATTCACGGGCGGCGGAACGCTTAACAGAATGAGTACATCGGGAAATTTGATAAAAGTTGAAAGCGGAAGTCTTACACTTGGCAATGTTACAATAGACGGTAACGACGTGATAATTTCTGACAGCGGGGCAGCAGCTGCGATTAATATGGCCGGCGGTACTGTTATAATGAATGAAGGGGCAAAGATTACAAATCATAAAAGAACCAGTGGTTATGGACCCGCAGTTTATATGACCGGCGGTAATTTTAAAATGAAGGGCGGCACAATTTCGGGTTGCGAAAGCAGAAATTACGGTGGTGCTATATATATAGATGGCGGTAGCTTTGAAATGAACGGCGGTATTATTGAAAATAATAAGACGACACTTTCAAGTGCCGGATATGGTGGAGGAGCGTTTTATGTAAGAGAAGCTACTCTTATTATAAATGACGGTCTTATACAAAATAATTCGTCAAATTCCGGAGGTGCAATCTATAATACATCATTCGGTACAACGATAATAAACGGCGGTGTGATAAAGGGTAACGCTGCGGTAGGTGATTCACCAAGTGGTTCTGCAATTTTTCATAGTTGTAAAACAACAGGAGAGGCTACATTGCAAATAGGCGGTAATGCAAATATTAATGTAGGAAATGATATTTATTTGATGTCAAATACCTCTGCTACTAAATATGTTGAAATAACTTCTTCAATAAAAAATCCGTTAATACTTACGGTAGAGGGCGAATCAGAAGGCAGAGTTATTGCTGATGCGGCAGACGGTGTTGTGCTTACATACAATGATATGGCAAAGATTAGACTTAGCAACAGCTCTTACGCATTGAAACTTGAGAATAATCAAATAAAGCTTACTCAAACATCAAGCGGAGAAACAAAATTTCCTGTTTATCTTGGTTATGACGCAAACAACGGTACAAATGCACCGAACGGTAGCAGCGCCGAAATAGTTGCGGGCAACAGTGCAACTTTTACAATAAGTGACAGTGTACCGACAAGAACAGGATATAATTTTCTTGGTTGGGCGACAAATAAAGACGCAACATCAGCAGAATACAGTTCGGGTGGCAGTATTACAATAAGTTCCAATACAACGCTATATGCAGTTTGGAAAAAAATATCGACTTTTGAAACAAATGAATTTACACAACCGCTTGCAATAACAGATTGGACATACGGTGAAACAGCAAATACACCGACAGCTACGGCAAAATACGGAACAATAAAATATACATATTCAAATACGGCAGACGGAGAATATAGCGAAATTGTTCCGACAGATGCGGGAACATATTATGTAAAAGCAACGGTTGAAGAAACAGATAAGTATACAGGGCTTGAAAGTGACGCAGTTGAATTTGTAATAGGAAAGAAAATACTTACAAATGACAACATAACAAAAATAGCAGACCAAACATATACGGGTGAGGAGATTAAACCTGTTATTGAGGTCAAAGATGGGGATAAAATTCTTGTACTTGATACAGATTATACAGTGGCATATGAAAAAAATATAAAAGCATCTGAAGAGGCAAAAGCTAAAGTTGAGATGATTTCAAATAATTATAAAGGAACACTTGAAAAATTATTTACAATATTGCCGAAAACAATAAATTCTGCAATAATACTGACTGCACCTGTTAAAAACGGAGTACCGCAGACAGAAATGGAAACAAACGAATATACAGCAACGGTAGCTTGGTCGCCGGAAGTTACGGATAAATTCGGATATAGTACAGTTTATACCGCAACAATAACAATTACACCAAAAGCAAATTATACTGTAAAAGGCATTGCAGAAAACGGTTATACCGTAAGTGGTGCACAAACAGTTACAAATGAGGCAGACTCTGCGACAATAACTGCTGTATATGCGGCAACCGGTAGTAAGAGCAGTGGCGGTAGCGGCAGTACAAAACGTTATACAGTTTCGTTTAACACAAACGGCGGTAATAAGATAACGAGTCAGACTGTTGCAAAAAATAATTCAGTCAAAGAACCGACTGCTCCGATAAAAGAAAACTTTGAATTTGCGGGATGGTATACTGATAAGGAACTTACAACAAAGTATGATTTTACGGAAAAAGTAACAAAAAGTTTTACACTTTACGCAAAGTGGACTGAACAGAAACAGGAAAACGGAGGAAGTGAAGATGTCGTAAATAATAATAGCGGAAATGAAAATAAAGAAAGTTCAAATACAATAGTTTTGACAATCGATGAACATGACGCACTCGTTTACGGAATAACAAAGACAAATGATGTTGCTCCAAAGGTTGTGAATGACCGTACAATGTTGCCTGCTCGTTTTATTGCGGAAAATCTTGGCGCAACAGTTGAATGGGACGGCGAAAAACAACTTGTAACAATCACAGGTAAGAATGAAAAACAAGAGGATGTAACAATTCTTATCACAATCGGCTCGGATTATGCAAAAGTAAACGGTGAGGACGTTAAACTCGATAGTCCTGCTTTTGTTGAAAACGACCGTACATATACACCGATACGTTTCATCTCGGAAAATCTGGGTGCAACGGTTGAGTGGAATGAAACAGAACAAACTGTTACAATTCAAAGAGTTAAATAAATAAGAAATAGCAGCTGATTTTTCAGCTGCTATTTTAATGTTGAAATATCTTACAATGAATAAGGTAACAATGCGAAGTTTAGCACTTGATGAATAGTGGGTGCTTTTTGTATGAAATAAACAAAAAAAGCGATAACCAAAGTTATCGCTTTAATTGGTACAGACGACGCGCACCTTAATCTAAACAATACAAAATTGTGGGTATGTGTTGTTGTATATAATACGCAAGACGCCGTAAATACAAATATTACGGCTAAAAGGTAATTGGCTTAATGTAGTGGCTTATACGCCTATTATGCCTGACGGAACTTTTTTGGATAAAGGCACTGTTGATAATTATATGAACTCTTTAGTGAAAGAGGCATATAAAAAAAACGGAAATGTTACAAATGAAGAATTAGAAACGCTTGATAAAAAAGGTATGCAAGTGGGCGACAAATATGTTCACGGCATTTTTGCAGGTGTTGACGGTGACGAAAAAGATTATCATAAGCCATACAGCGCAGAGGATAGAGGCAAACTTATGCACTTTTCGGGCAAGTATGGTGCTATTAATATTGCCAAAAGAGGGACTGATAATTTAAAAACAAACCCGAACGAAGAACAATCAGATTCAGACGAAAGAGAAGAATATCTAAATCAACAAGTCGATATGTCGGAATACAGAGTAATACAGGTGTATCGAATAATGTTGAAAGCGAAAAAATCAACAGTCAAGCACCTAATACAGATGAAAATACGAATACTACGCAGACTGATAATGCAATAAAAAGTATTGAAATTTCAGAAGAAGATAAGATACCAGGTTTATTACAAGACGAATACTCTGACCTTTTGTCTTTGGAGGACAGAACAGCATTAGATACTCTCGGTAGTGCTATTAGTGTGCCTATAAAGATTGTACCAACAATAAGTAATGACGCAAACGGTTGTTATTACAAGGGCGTGATTTATATTTCGTTGTCTGCCGATGACAAGGTTATGACTGTTTTTTCGCACGAATTAACTCATTATCTTGAAGATACGCTCGATTATACAGAATACAAGAAATGTGTACTCGGCTTTATTCAAAAAAACACCGATAAAAGTATTGATGAACTTGTAAAAGAAAAGGTTGATACTTACGCTAAATCGTCAATAAATTTAACATACGAAGAGGCTACAAGAGAAATTGTAGCCGACTATACTCAAAATATTCTTAAAGACGCTGACGCAGTTATGGAGTTCGTTGATAGTATAGAAAATAAAGAGCAAAAACGTGGTGTTATACGCAGATTGCTTGATGCTATCAAGGAACTTATAAACAAGATAAAGGCAAAATTCAGCAGTAAACATTCTCAAATGCAAGACTTACAAAAAACACATGATTTACTTGAAAATATGCTAAAAGAGGTGGCAGAAAATACGGAGAGCGACACTGGAAGTGAAACAAGATATTCTTTTGGCGGTACTAAGGCAGAAACCGCAAATATTACTCAACTTTCTCGTGCAAAAGAAATGGAACTCAACGGCGAAAAAGCAGAAACAATACGACCAAAAACAGGTTGGAGCAGAGGATTAGATAACAAGTGGAAGTTTGAAATTGACGATAGCAAAGCTAAATATAAGGAAGAAAAAATACGTTTAGGCAAAGCCGTAAACTTAAATGAAGTTCTTGAACACGAGGACTTATTCAAAGCATATCCCGATTTGAAAAAAGTAAAGGTCAAGGAAATAGCAAATTTAGACGCAAGAGGGGTTTATTCGCCTAATTTCGATTGTATATTCATAAGCGAAAATTTGCCAACACAAGAAAAATTAAAATCGCTCATTCACGAAGTACAACACGCAATACAAGTGAGAGAGGGATTTGCAGTCGGCGAAAGTCCTGATAACGAAAACAGAAAACAAAGCGCAGGAGAAATTGAGGCTGATGACGTTAAGGCAAGACAAAGTATGAGCAAAGCAGAAAGACTTAATACATTTCCGAAAAGTATGAAACCTAATCAAAATGCGGACGTTGTATTTTGGGAGAATGGGAAAGGTACAAACAAAACAAAGTTTTCGTTAAAGGGCAATTCAGACAATGAGAACTCTAATATAGGCGAAAAAGATGTTGAGGCGATACAGTCAATAGCTCAAAAAAGTATATACGATTTTTCTGATGAAGATATGAAAAAAACAAAAAAAATAGCGGAAAGATATTATTCCGAAATGAAAGAAAAGTCACCATTTTTTAGAGCTTGGTTTGGCGATTGGAGAGCAAATGATAAAACGCCAGTACATGTGGTAACTGAAAAAGATAATTCACGAGGTGTACGCAAAAATATAGATACAGGTTGGGATATAAATGTGTCTGGCAAAGTGTTTAATGAAACGAAAGGGCATAAAGGTCCTAAAAATGTTAGTGCTGTATCACATCTTGATTACATAAACAGCATTGTAGAGAGTGCTATATTATTTGATAGCTATACGATACCAAACACAAATGCAAAATCAAATAATTCAATGATGATGCACAGTCTTTATGCCATTTCAAATATAGGAAATGAAAATGAGTTGGTAAAGCTGTATGTTGAGGAATTAAATAATATAAATAGTAACGGAACGATAAAACGGGCATATCAATTACAGAATATAAATAAAATTCCGTTGGAAAGTAAAAGGTTCAGCAATAATAGCTTAGCCTCATCAGACCAACGGAATAACTATACTATATCAGAATTACATGCACTTGTCAAGCAACATGACAAAAATTTCAAACCTACAGAGGCAAGCAAGGTTGTAAATGAGGATGGAACCCCTAAAGTAGTGTATCACGGAACGGATAAGGGGGGCTTTTATGTGTTCGACCCTAAAATGTCTGACGATAAAATTTCATTGTTTTTTTCTGATAGCAAAGTGACATCAAATAGCTATGCTCAATCTGATAATCAGCAATTATACGAGGTTTATCTTGCAATAAAAAAACCATATGTTATAGACGCAAAAGGACGTATGTGGAATGAGTTAGACGACAAATTAGGAAATACAACACGTGAAATAGCCGAAAAAGCTAAAAACCAAGGTTACGACGGCGTGATAATAGAAAATGTTCGTGATATGGGAGCGGTCGTTATAAATAATACGACAAAGGAGTTTTACAATGATTTCATATCAATAGCAACAGGCGGCAACAAATCAGCGGTCGTGTAAGTCAATATAGGTCGTGATGTTATACCACAACACTTTTGACTGACTAACAAAAAAGTATAACATTTTATCACATTTATCACTTTTTATCACATTGATTTTATTTATAAAAATACTAAAAAACCGCATAAACACTTGATATTCAAGCATTTATACGGTTTTTTGTGATTGTAAAATTTGGTGACTCGTGAGGGAATCGAACCCTCGTTGCCGGCGTGAGAGGCCGGAGTCTTAACCGCTTGACCAACGAGCCATTAACAGATACTATAATACCACATTAATTTATATTTGTCAATAGAAAAATAGCGGATTTTGAAAAAATATCAAAATCCGCATAATAATCTTTTGGAGCTGTCGATATTTTTGTGACAGGCTCGATAGGTTTATCTGTAAAGTGGGTATTTATCGCAAAGAGCCTTAACTCTTGTCTTAACTTCTTCTTTATTATTTTCAAAGTCTTTGATTGTCATAGCGATAAGTTTACCGACTTCGACCATATCTTCTTCTTTAAAACCTCTTGAAGTTGAGGCAGGAGTACCGATTCTGATACCGCTTGTAACGAACGGACTCTTTGTATCAAACGGAATTGCGTTTTTATTTACTGTAATACCGACTTCGTCAAGCATTTTTTCAGCTTCTTTACCTGTAACGCCTGTATCTGTAAGGTTTACAAGCATAAGGTGGTTATCAGTACCGCCACTTACAAGTTTAAAGCCTTCTGCCATAAGTGTATCTGCAAGAACTGACGCATTTTTAACAACCTGTTCTGCGTATGTCTTAAAGCTTGGGTCAAGTGCCTCTTTAAAGCATACTGCCTTAGCTGCGATTGTGTGCATTAGAGGACCGCCTTGAATACCCGGGAAGATAGCCTTATTAATCTTAACAGCGATTTCTTCGTTATTTGTAAGAATAAGACCGCCACGAGGACCTCTTAGAGTCTTGTGAGTTGTTGTAGTAACAACGTCTGCATACGGCATTGGTGACGGATGGCAACCTGCTGCAACAAGACCTGCGATATGTGCCATATCAACCATAAAGTATGCACCGACTTCGCTTGCAATATCAGCAAATTTCTTAAAATCAATAATTCTTGGGTAAGCTGACGCACCTGCAAGGATAAGTTTTGGCTTACATTCAAGTGCTATACGTCTTACTTCGTCATAATCTATTGTGTTAGTATCTTCTGTAACACCGTAAGGTACAATGTTAAAATACTTACCGGACATATTAACAGGACTTCCGTGACTAAGGTGACCGCCGTGATCAAGGCTCATTGAAAGAACTGTGTCGCCCGGTGTAAGAAGTGCAAAGAATACAGCCATATTTGCCTGTGCACCTGAGTGTGCCTGAACATTTGCAAAGTCTGCACCGAATAATTCTTTTGCTCTTTCGATAGCAAGTGTTTCTACAACGTCAACGTGTTCGCAACCGCCGTAGTAACGTTTTCCCGGATAACCCTCTGCATATTTGTTTGTAAGCGGTGAGCCGTTAGCCTCCATAATTCTTTCCGATACAAAGTTTTCAGACGCAATAAGTTCAATTTTATTGTTCTGACGATTTGTTTCATCTTGAATTGCCGCATAAATTTCCGGATCAAAAGATTTCATCTTTTCGTATTTTTCCATTTTCCCATTTCCTTTCTTATAAAAAGTGTTGAGTTGAAAACAACTTTATGTAATATTATATATGTTATTTAATAAAAGTGCAAGTCTTTGTTGCAATTTTTTACGAAAAATTATATAATGTACTTATCAGAAAAATTGAATTGAGGTGATTTCTTTGACGAAGAAAGAACGTGTTTTGAAATTGCGAGAACTTTTGGACAAGGCATATCCCGATGTCAAATGTTCGCTTAATTACACAACACCGCTTGAAATGCTTATTGCCACTCAAATGTCGGCACAATGTACCGATGCAAGAGTTAATATAATTACCGAAACACTTTTTAAAAAGTATAGGAATGCAGAAGATTTTGCAAATGCGGATTATGACGAGCTTTGTGAAGATATAAAATCGGCGGGATTTTACCGCAACAAGGCGAAAAATATAATCTTGTGCTGTCAAAGGCTTATTGACGTTTACGGTGGGGAAGTACCCGATACAATGGAGGACTTGACAAGTCTTGCCGGAACGGGCAGAAAAACAGCAAACCTTGTACTTGGCGATATATTCGGTAAGCCTGCTGTTGTGGTTGATACACACTGTAAGCGGATTGCAAAGCGTATAGGTCTTACAACGAACGACGATCCTACAAAAGTCGAAATGGACTTGAAAAAGATTGTACCGTCCGATTATCAGCTTAGAATGTGCCATCAGTTTGTGGCACACGGTCGTGCGGTATGTACGGCAAGAAACCCTAAATGTGCGGTATGTCCTATTAAGGAAGTTTGCAAAAGTGCGGGAAAATGCTGAATTGTTAAAAATAAAGCAGACAAAATCATAAATGATTTTGTCTGCTTTTGCATTTATTTTACTTTATATATCTGTATTGAATTTTCATCATATATTTTTTCAAACTGTGAAAGTGAATTGTAATTTATATTGAAATCTTGTTTTTCGTTGTTTCCTACATAAATATATGAAATGTTGTTTTCATCTGCAAATGACTTTAACTGTTGAGAAGAACCCTCATATGCCGTTTTTAATTCTTCACTTCTCTTAGTATATTCTTCTCCGAACCCGTGGAAATGCACATACAACGAAGAACCTACATATATTGTTCTTCCGGCAAGTGAAACTACAGGGTTAATGTGATTTGTACTTGTCATAAACACACCGTTTGCGTCGGTGTTGTCTTTAATATATTCAGAAACTTCAATATCAGCGGCACTATATGTCTGATACATTGCACCTGAGTGATATTCGCGGATGATTGTCATAACTCCTGACAGAGTAGCGGAAATAATAACCAATGCCGCAAGGAAACCTCGTAAATTGATACCTTTAAGTTTATTATAAATAAGTACAAGATATTCCGAAACAATGATTACCGCAATCATATATGCTATGTAGAACAGTTTGTTGTTATCATAATCGTTAGGCTGGAACAATATAAGTTCGGCGATTAAGAACAACAATCCGCAGCTAAGCACTAATTTTTTATTATCCTTTGATGTATTGAAAAACGCAGGGATAATGAACAAGAAAGGAATTCCCCAATTCTTGATATAGAACCATAAATACGGATCAGCCTCATTTACCCAGTTAAATGAATATCTTAGGAATGAACTGTTTCCCGAAGTTTGTGAGAATGTCCAGAAGAAAAGCTGTGGCATAGCAAGTACAAGAGTGATGCCTCCGAAGTATATCCAACGCATAATATAGCTTTTCTTGTCTTTTTCATCGTAAAGATAAAGGAAGAACATTCCGGCACTTATAATTCCGAGTGCAAGCAATGAATGTGTGTGTATCATCGGCATACAGCCGGCGACAACTCCGAGAATAATGAAATAAGATGTCTTTTTATTCTTTACCGCATTTACAAGCATTTCAAGTTCAAACAGGATTACGCACCAACCAGCCATTGTTGTTCTTTGTGGTATAATCATATCGCAAATGACATTTGACCAACGTATATTGTGTTCATTATAGTTTGTCGGTGTCTGGTAGTATTCCGTAAAGAACTTTGTAAAGTTTGACGGGTCTTCTTTTGCACTCTCAAAGAAATACGCAAAACCAAATCCGCCGTTTAAGAAGAAGAACAATGTTGCAATGACAGATACGGTTGTACTCTGGGTAAGGGAGAATGAAAGAATGTAAAATCCCATTACTATACAAAGTGCAAATATAAAGCTTGGAATAAGTACGGCAATTCTAAGCGGACAACCGAACATATACAGGCTTGAAGAAAGCGAATCAATAAGGAACGGATAGT
>OHAD01003397.1_pt1 | contig 10339 bp, 7 predicted proteins | sample 1577011 | NCBI WGS metagenome assembly OHAD01 (sample SAMEA3541510, study PRJEB24748) | human gut metagenome | biome: human gut; feature: human-associated habitat; material: faeces | place: China | collected 2012
ATACAAGAATGAATAACCCGTTTCCTCCTCTATCCGATCGATCGCTTGCTCCAACGTAGCGTTTTTCAACGACAAGGAAAGTGTTGTTGTCTGTGAATAAGAGGTACCTGCATATAACTGGAAGGCAGTCAAGAATGTAAATGCCGTACCAAGATTTAAGATACGATTCGATTGAGGTAAATACCGAGTAAGATTCCTCTTACGTAAATGAAATGCACTCATAAGCATGTAGATTTAGTGATTACACAAAATTTATTTTGAAATGATTTTTTATCGTTGATAAACATCTATCCTCTGCCGGACAAACGTAGAATCCGAATGAGAAGGAAGTTGTCGTGCAGACCATTCAATAGGGGCTGTCTGTTTTAAATAATCCAAAATTTGCTCCAAGGTCTCATTTGTGAAAGTCGCACGGTATTTATACTCCGCATTCGAGTTCTTATGCAGTACGATCTCCACATTATATCGTTTTTCCAGTCGCTTTAGTACCTTCTCTAAAGGAGTATTTCGAAATACCATCCGCCCCTTTCTCCAATCCATCTTCTCATCCAAATTGACAGCAGAAACACGGAACACACCGCTTTCCTTATTAAGCACGACCTGTTTGTTCGGTTCCAAGCGGATCCGTTCATCGTTCCGGATAACATCGATCTTTCCTTTTTCCAGCACAGCCTCGATAAAAGGTTCATCGTCATAGGCATTCACATTGAACTTCGTTCCATACGCTATTACCCGCAATCCCTCAGAGGTAGACACACTAAAAGGATGTTCCGGATCGGCTTCAACTTCAAAATAGCCCTCACCAAAGAGCTGAACTTTACGTTCTTTCTCATCAAAGACCGATGGATAAACCAAGCGGCTGCCGGCATTCAACCAAACAACAGATTGATCAGGTAACACCAAACGGGTAATTGTACCAGGCATGGAACTAATCTCCGCAAAAACCACAGATGCCCCCGTCTTAACATTCCTACCTGTGGTATAATATAAATAAGAAAAAAATAACGAGGATATGAGCAACGGTACTACAAGAATAGCTGCGGCACGGGTAAAAAACAACGAAAACATCCTCATAGAGGCTTTCCGCTTAGCACGACGTTCCATGCTTTGCCAAGCCTTATGCACATCTATCGCTTGGTATTCTAGCATATCCTCAGACAGAGCTTTAATCTTCTCAATCTGCCGTAATGTACTTTTTTCGTCTCCGCTTTCTCGCATATATGATTGTCTTTTTCTATATAGACACAGTCAAAACAAAAACACGACAGCAAAACGACTTTTTTTATATTTTTCTTCCTCTTGTACCCCACAATAAAGCAAGGAAATCACCTAAGCAGGTATTGCCCAACACGTATATATGTGTGGGCCCTCCTCACCAATTGCACAAAAAGCAAGGATTTTAGCTTGTGAAACAAAGGGGAATATATTCTAAAAATATATACATTTGTCCCATTATGGAAAGAAATCCAACAATGACTGATATCGATTTCCTTTTACGGCAAATCACGACCGAGGATAATAAGCTCTCCTTCCAACGTTTATTTGAGTTATATTATCCGGCTCTTTGCATATATACCAAACGTTTTATCTCTGACCGGGAAACGAGAGAAGATATCGTACAGGAAGTTTTTTCCTCCATCTGGGAAAATCGTAAACGCATCGTAATAAGAACTTCCGCGCGCAATTATCTCATCACAGCTACCAAGAACCACAGTCTCAACTATCTGCAACGCAATCACGAAGAATATGTAGACCAATTCTCTCAAGAGCAAATCCCTATCTATGCGGAAAGTGGCGAGGAGCTTTATACTTGGGAAGAATTACAAACCCTACTTCGAGAGGCACTTGCTAAATTACCTGAAAACTATCGATATGTATTCGAGAAGAATCGCTTTGAGAATAAGAGTTACGGCGAGATCGCGGAGGATATGCAAATATCCATACGGACAGTAGAAAGATATAAAAATAAGGCGATTGAAATATTAAAGACAGAGTTGAAAGACTACTTGCCCCTGTTCATTGGTTGGCTATTTTAACAAAAACTTCCGGAAATACCCACATACCTCCGGAAGTTTCTCGTCCTCAATTTATTGTTGCTCCAACCAAACCTTCACCCCTTCAAGTAAGATCTGGTTCTCATCAGACTTCTGGGTAGAGAGCCGTAGATAAGTCTCATCCAAGCCCCGGAAATTCGAAGCGTCACGGATCAAGATCCCGTAATTATCTAAAAGGAATTGCTTTAAATCAGCGGCTGTACCCTTCTTCAAACGGACAAGGAAGAAAGTCGTAGAGGTCGGGATTACCTCCAAGCCATCCAATTTACTTAATTGATAAATAAAATCCGCGGTCTCACGCTGCCATTTACGGATCGGCAACGTAAATTGCGCCGGATGGATCAAGATATATTTACTTGCCTCGATAGCGATAGCATTTACCGACCAAGGTATGATATACTTGTTCACTTTCTCCGCAATCTCCGGAGAAGCGACCAGATAACCGATACGCAAGCCGGGGATATTATAGGCCTTCGAGATAGACTGGACAAGGATTAAGTTCTTATGCGTTTTCACGTCACTCGGCTTTAGCATGTCTTCCGTCGTAAAAGCCACGTATGCCTGGTCAATAATGAAGGTAGTCTGCGGATTCGCCGAGATCAAACGGAGAAGCTCCGTACGGTGGATCAGCTTTCCATCCGGATTATTCGGATTACAAATCCAACAGAAATCCTGTCCCTCCAAGGATAACTCTGATAAATCGTCCGATGTCGGGAAGAAAGAGATCTCATGCTCATGCAAACGGCAAGCGTCCTCATATTCAGAGAAAGAAGGAATAGCGATCATGGATTTCGCACCTCGCCAAGCTTGCGCTAACAAATAAAAAGCGGTGATCGAACCATTCGTCACTACGATATTCTCCTCCTTGATCTCATACCGGCGGGCCAACAATCTTTTCAAAGTAGCGGCGTCCGGCTCCGGATAACGAGTCAGCTTATCAAAATGCTCGATCAAATGTTCCTTCAGTTTATCTAAATTAGCTCCGTGCCACACATTCGAGCTAAAGTTTATCTTTACCTCGTTCTTTGCGTTATAAAAATCATCACCGTGTCCGTATAACATATACCTGCTTTTTAATTAATACCTATCTGTTAAAACTGTCACAAAATTACGAATCTTTTTGGCTTTTCCTATCAATCGCCTTATAGATCGCATCCTGTATGCGAGTACGTATATCAAGCGATCCCAGTTTATTATTTGCCCGGCTAGGATTCACCCGGTTACTCAAAAATATATAAATAAGCTGGTTATCCGGATCTACCCAAAAACAAGTACCCGTAAATCCTGTATGTCCATAGACTGAGGCGGGAGCCAAAGCCCCACAAGGCGAGGCTTTCGGATTACCAATCACCGGCTTATCAAATCCTAGCCCTCTACGGCAAGTCGGGCTCTTGCTTTGTGTAAACAAACGGCTGGTTTCCAAAGAAAGATAGCGCTCGCCGCCATAAGTCCCTTGGTTTAGCATCAATTGGAGCACCTTCGCCAAATCATTCGCATTCGAAAATAATCCGGCGTTTCCAGAAACACCCCCTTGAAAAGCGGCTGCCTCATCATGTACATATCCGCGAAGCAATTGGCGGCGGACAAATCCATCTTGTTCCGTAGGTACAATTTGCAAGGTATCCATTCGCTTCAACGGATTATAAGTGGTATGCCAAGCCCCTAACCCGCTGTAGAAATCATCCCGAAGAAGCTGGTCCATCGGAGATTTCATCAGATTTTCCACCATCATTTTCAGCATAATGAAATTCACGCAACTATATACGTACCTACCTCTCGTACCCAAACGGGATTTCTTGATATCTTGAAGGACCGTATCTTTAAAGGAATCACTCACATAGAAATTACGGGCTACCTCAGTCGTAAATCCGGGTTTCCGTGTATCTGATACTATATCCGGAAGATATTTAAAATCATTCCGGACATACGTTTTAGCGTCAAAACGAACCGGGTGCGTGGCGTTCTTCGCCGAACTATATAAACTGCCTTTATAACTATCCTTATCAATAGCATCCAGATAGAAATTAATAGTTGGAGTCACTCCCGATTGATGGTACAGTAACTCTTTTATCGATAAATCCTTTTTATTAGACTCCTTCAACTCCGGTATAAAATCGGAGATCTTATTGTTCAAGGTGAATTTCTTCTCATCATACGCTTTCATGACCGCCAATAAAGTTCCCGCCGCCTTCGACGCCGAGGCCAAGTCATAGACCGATGACTCCGTGACCGGCTGCCTACTTTCGTAATCAAAATAACCGAACGATTTATTATAGATAATCACGCCGTCCTTCGCCACCAGCACTTGGCATCCAGGATAAGCCTTCTCATCCAATCCCTCTTTAACGATCGACTCAATTACATCCAAACGGTCCGGATTCGCTCCCACCTCTTCTGGCTGGTGATACCCCAAACGAGTCTTTTCCGTAAAAATACCAGTACCCGCATAATACAATCCCGGAATCGAAACCGGAAGTTTCCCTTTCGCCGCAATACCACCGAATATCACTTGGGCCGCATATTCCTGCGCTAAGGGAGTGCCCTCGTAAGCCAACACGACCGCCTTCGCCTTCTCGATCGACTTCTTATATTCCTTACAAGCATATGGTAAGGTAAAGAAAGCATAGACCAACTCTTTCTTCGCGGCCAACTGCCTCAACGCTAAACTCTCGGGAATGCGAATCGTATGTACGCCACAAATGATCACGTCGTATTTTTGCAATTTATTATAAACCTGCTGGACTTGGGCAGCCGTAGAACGCCGTCCGATGCTAAAGCAAGCGATCGAATCATATTCGCCCAGCATTTTCTGGAATTCATTACCAACCCCGTCTCCAATCGAGAGTGCTGCGATCTTTTTCTTATTCAACTGTTTAAGAGGTAAGATCGTATCCTCATTCTTCAAAACGGTAATAGCCTCCGAATTCAACTTCGCCGCCATCCATGCCGCATGCGGAGAGTTCAAACGTTTCGATAAGCCTTTTGTTTCGACCGGCTTATAGGCATTCAATCCAGCGATATATTTGTACCTTAATATTTTCAAGCACTTGGCCTCGATCGCTTCCAGATCCAATACCCCTTCCTCGATAGCCTCTTTCACGGCCGTAAAATCATTGATTGGAGCGGCCGGAGCGAGCAAGATATCATTCCCCGCAAGCAAAGCCTTCACCGAAGGATTATCCGTTTTCTTTGTGGAAGCCCCTTTCATCGCTAAAGCATCCGTAAAGCACAGACCTTGAAAACCGAGTTCTTTCTGTAATAGATCCGTCACTACCGCCTTAGAAAAAGAAGCCGGCTTATGACTTTTGTCCAATGCCGGAACATAAAGATGTCCCGTCATTATCCCGGCGAACCCATCATATATATAACGTTTAAAAGGAAGAAGTTCCACGCTATCCAAGCGGGCCCGGTTATGGCGCACGACGGGTAATGTCTCGTGCGAGTCCTCGGAAGTATCTCCATGTCCGGGGAAATGTTTGGAGACAGACAAGATGCCCGTACTTTCCAATCCTCTTGCGTAAGCAATACCCTTCTCCGCCACAGCCTCCGGATTCTCGCCAAACGAACGCAGGCCGATCACGGGATTATCCACATTGCTATTCACGTCCATATCCGGAGCGAAATTTATATGAATTCCCATTTCCCGGCACTGCCGTCCCACCTCTTTTCCATATTCCTCGATCAAGGCATTGTCCTCGATAGCGCCTAGCATCATGTTTTTCGGGAAACGGGTGGTTCCACTTAATCGCATGGAAAGTCCCCACTCCCCATCCAAAGAGACCAACATCGGAATCCGGGAAGCCTTTTGCAAACGATTGGTCACCTCCGCCTGCGTCACCGGATCCCCTTTATGGAATAAGATGCCCCCGATCTTGATATCGTTCACGTAACGCATGAGCCGTTGCATATTCCGGTTATCGGATTTAGGATTCGCTATAACCATAAATAACTGCCCGATCCGTTCATCATAACTCATAGCGTCAAACACGGAATCAACCCAATGATTCATCTTTTCCTGATCCACCGCACGATAAAGGTTCGGGACTGTTTGCGCCCCACTCGATAAAAGGGAAATACAACACAAAAGCAAGATACCAATCTGTCTCATCACAACATTATCATTATTACTCTCCAAAAATAAGAAAATATCGCAATAGTAACGTGAATTGTGATAGGGGTTTTTACTATCTTTCCTGTCTCGTAATAAAAAAGGAAGTACTTCATGAAGCTAATACTACTCATAATCTTGATTATCTTCGGCTTTCAATCAAGCGCTTGGGGACAGGCGCCGACTCTCAGTATCGAGGCTAAACAAGAGCCGATCCAAGAAATCATGAAAAAAATAGAGCATCAAACAGGCATGACATTCTCCTACGATCCTTCTATTCTCAAAGGCATTTCCCGGATTACATTCAAATCTGATAACCAATCCATATCGGAATGCCTTACCCGGCTATTCCAAAAGCTCCCTCTGTCTTATCAGATAAACGGTACCCACATCATCTTGAAGAAACGCCCCCGCTCAGTAACCATCAGCGGATTCGTACGGGATAAAGCGACTACGGAATATCTAATCGGGGCCTCCGTTTATGACTCTCGCACACAAAGGGGCACAGCTACCAATAACCACGGTTTCTTCAGTCTAACCTTACCGGTCGGGGTAGTCCGTCTGGAGACTTCCTACATCGGATACGGACGTTTCTCACATACATTCCAACCGCTCGAACGGGATACCGTGATGGAAATTCTGCTGGAAAGCGGTGAGGCATTGGCCGAAGTTGTCGTTACCGGTAGTAATGACACACAAAACCCGATACAAGCCCCTCAGATGGGAACGATTAAAATAACCCGGAAGATGATCAAGACCATCCCGACCTTATTCGGTGAGGCTGATGTGATCAAAGCCCTGCAAACCCAACCCGGCGTATCAGCCGGAACGGAAGGATTAGCCGGGATGTATGTCCGTGGGGGGAATGGAGACGAGAACCTGTATATGATAGACGGAATCCAACTGTATCAGGTCAATCATCTCGGAGGACTTTTCTCCGCTTTCAACGCCGAGGCTTTGAAAGATGTGGATTTTTATAAATCCGCTTTCCCCGCCCGCTATGGGGGAAGGCTTTCCAGCGTAGTGGATGTGCATACTAAAGATGGCAATATGAAAGAGTACCATGGTAGCGCCATGCTGGGATTGACCTCCGGTAACTTAAATTTCGAAGGGCCGATCATTAAAAACCGGACTTCGTTCAACGCCTCCTTCCGTCGCTCTTGGCTGGATGCCTTATCCGCACCGGGTTTGGCGATCTACAATAAAATTCAGAAAAAGAAGGGGGAGAAATTCAGCGCACGCTATGCTTTTACCGATCTAAACCTAAAAGTGAACCACCATATCAATGACCGGAGCCAAGCTTACGTTAATTTCTATTTCGGACAGGATTTCCTAAAAGGAGGAAGTTCTGAGTTCTCCGTAGGTGATAATATAACCCCTTTCGAGAACAAGGACTTTGGAAAGATGCGCTGGGGTAACATCGCATTATCTTCCGGCTGGTCGTATGTGTTTAACAACAAGATGTTCGGTACCGTCACCTTGGCTTATTCCCATTATCAATCCAAACTAAAACAAGAGACTTCACAATACTACGGAACCGAGGGTGACAAAGATTATTCTTCACGGTTTATCGAGACCTCAACCCGAAACGGTATCAATGATTTCGGAGTCCATGCGAACTTCGACTATATTCCTACCCCGGCACATCATATCCGTTATGGCACCGACTATCTTTACCATCGTTTCAGCCCGGAATATATCGAGGAAAAGACCTCCGAGAATTTGTCTCCGACCAAACGAACTACCGGAGACGAGCGCCTTTCAGCGAATGAGTTGGCTGTTTTCGCCGAAGATGACTGGGCGATATCTCCCATTGTCCGGGCTAACGCCGGATTACGCCTGAACATGTATAATATACAGAAGAAGACATATGTCTCCTTAGACCCTCGTTTATCCGTACGCTTCCTGCTCACGAGGGATCTAAGCCTTAAGGCCTCATACGCCCGGATGAATCAATACGTACATCAGATCAGCGAAAGTTATATGAGTCTCCCTACCGATATGTGGATGCCGGTCAGCAAGAAGCTGAAGCCATTGGAGAGTGATCAAGTATCCGTCGGCGCTTATTACAATTTACACAAAGACTATTCCTTCTCGGTGGAAGGTTATCATAAATGGATGAATCACCTACTGGATTATAAAGATGGTTACAACTTCTTACCCTCGTTCGTCGGTTGGGAGGAGAAACTGGCCGCCGGTAAGGGGTGGGCCTATGGAGCGGAGTTTATCGCCCGGAAAGAGACGGGGCGTATAACAGGATGGATCGGATACGGACTAATGTGGAGCGACCGGCAGTTCGACGAGATTAATAATGGCAAACGATAACCGCCATAAGCTGAATATCGTCGCAAACTGGAAGATCAACGAGAAATTGGAACTGACCGGAAGCTGGACTTTCATGACCGGAAACCGGGTTACGGTGGCATTCGAGAATTACGAGGATTTGGGCCTCACTCCTGTCCCTCCGCTCTTACCGGAAGGAGGCTTGGACTATTTCACGGAGCGTAATAACGTACGTCTCCCCGCTTACCACCGCTTAGATCTGGGGATTAATATTTATCGACCTAAAAAGAACGGCCATCTCGGTATCTGGAATATCAGCGTATATAACGCTTATTGCCAGATGAACCCGATAACTATCCATAAGCGGTCTTGGATAAACTATAGCCATTATTTCGAGACGTTATCGCTCTTACCGATCATTCCGTCTATATCATATACTTATAAATTCTAAAGAACATGAAACCTATATTCTATTTATCAATCTTATTATCCAGCATGCTCCTAACCTCCTGTTACAGGAAGTTTGACCTAGAGGAATATCGTACTACACCAAAAATGGTGATCAACTCGGCCTTCTCGCCAGATACAGTCGTAATGGCCAGCATATCCCGCACATGGTTTCACTCAGAGAGCAAGCCGGACGTAACGATTCGAAACGCCAAGGTGGAATTATACATAGACGGGATCTTCAAGGAGGAGATGCCTTGGAAAGAATATTCCTATTGGAAATCTTCTCGTTGGCTCGGAGAGGATCGAGGTGGATGGGTAACAGATACGCTTTATATATCGAATACGGTTCCACAGCCCGGACAAACCGTAAAGATAGTAGCTTCTACCCCGGAATATGGAACAGCCTCGGCGGAAGATAAGATTCCTTCCAAGACCGAAATCAAAGGCCTGCGCATAATTCCCCGTAAAGAAGCTACCGGCAACGGCGGTACCCTTGTCGATGGAGATGGGAATATCTCCTACATAGAAGAAAACGATGTACTTATCTATCAAATCACTTTCCAAGATACCCCGGGTAAATCAAATTACTATTCTCTACAGATATGGGGAGATGACGACCATCTTGGTGTCCTGTTGGACTTCTCCGTAGATCCCGTATTCACGCAACAACAAGGTATCTTGGATGAGGTTTTCGGCTCTTCGATGGTAAATTGGCGGGGACGGGTATTTTCCGACGAGCTGTTCGACGGGAAGGAATACACGTTGCAAGTAAAAGAACAACTTAGGTCCGATACTAAATATTATACCAAACGCCATATTCGTTTATATTCCCTGTCCGAACCCTATTACCAATATCTGCTATCTTTACAAAACATCAAGAATGAAGGTATCATGGGCGGACTTACGAATGTAGGTCTGGCCGAGCCTGTCCGGATCTACAGCAATGTGGAAGGAGGAACGGGAATCGCTGGTGGATGTCAATGGTTTGAATCCTTGGTAGACATAAAAGATTTGATCAAATAGCGAGCAAAAAAGCATCTATCTATTGCGAATCAAATATTTATTTCGTTACTTTGCACCCGCTTTACGTAATCTCTGTCGGGAAATGTAGCCCGTTAAATTGCGTTTCATTATAAATTACAATTAAAAAGCTATAAACAATGGATTTAATTAAGATTGCAGAAGAAGCGTTCGCTACGAAGAAGGAACTTCCTTCATTCAAGAGTGGTGACACGATCACGGTAGCTTACCGTATCAAAGAGGGTAACAAAGAGCGTATCCAGCAGTATCGCGGTGTTGTTATCCGTATCTCCGGTCACGGCGACAAAAAACGTTTCACAGTTCGTAAGATGTCTGAGAACGTAGGTGTAGAGAGAATTTTCCCGATCGAATCTCCGTTTATCGAAAGCATCACGGTTAACAAAGTCGGTAAAGTACGTCGTGC
>OHAD01003409.1_pt1 | contig 10295 bp, 8 predicted proteins | sample 1577011 | NCBI WGS metagenome assembly OHAD01 (sample SAMEA3541510, study PRJEB24748) | human gut metagenome | biome: human gut; feature: human-associated habitat; material: faeces | place: China | collected 2012
TCATAAACTTACTGCCTCTGTGTCAGCACTTTCTCTGTCAGTTCTTCTTTCCCAGTGTGACAGAGAGCGTCTGCTCTTCATACTGTCCGTTGGAAGATCTCTGGATGGTGACATCCACGGTCGTTCCTGCTTTGTAATACTGAAGTTTAGAGGACAGATCCTCCATCGAGGAGACATCCTTGCCGTCAAATGCGGTAATAATATCGCCCTTCTGAATTCCAGCCTGCTCTGCGGCGGAGTTCTCTTTTACCTGTGCTACATAGACACCGGTCGGCATATTGTAGGTTTTTGCCACATCGCTTGTGACATCGACGCCGCCGATACCAAGATATGCACTGTCTGCCTCATCTACCTTTTCCTTCGTAATCAGGTCCTCAATGATCGGCATTGCTGTGCTGATCGGGATCGCATAACCGATTCCCTCAACACTTGTGTCTGCATATTTTACAGAGTTGATACCGATGACCTCGCCGTTTTCATTTAAGAGTGCTCCACCACTGTTTCCCGGGTTTATCGCTGCATCTGTCTGGATGAGATTGTTGTTAGTTACAGTCTCACCTGTCTGTGAATCCTGTGTAGTAACAGTTCTGTTAAGCGCACTTACTATACCTGTTGTGACAGACTGTCCGTATCCAAGTGCATTACCGATAGCAATTGCAGGACTTCCAACAGCTATACTGTCTGAATCTCCGATTGTAGCAATCTTGATATTTGAGTAAGTATCTTTTCCAAGGTCTGATTTCTTTACACGTACAACTGCAAGATCATCGTCAGGATCTGTTCCTCTGATTTCCGCCTTTACCACAGAATCATCATCAAACTGTACTGTAAGCTCCTCTGAATCTGCTACAACATGGTTGTTTGTAGCAATGTAGAGATAATCATCATCCTCACTCACAATGATACCTGAGCCGCAGCTCTGTGACTGCTGTGACTTCTTTCCGAAAAAGCTGTTGTAGGTGACTGTTCCTGTATTTGTGATAGCAACGATGCTAGGCATGACCTCATCGACAACTGATGATACATCTGTCAGATCCTTTGCATCTCCTGAGGATGTCTGCTTAGTCCCACCGGATGTTGTAGTGGTAAGCTTTGCACTTGCAGTAGAAGAACTTGAAATAGCTCTCGTGCCAATATAGCTTACTCCTGTGAAAACGCCGCCTCCGACGAGTCCGAAGATAAGAGCTGCCGCTACTGTCTTTGCTGCAAATGGTCCAAATGCACCAGGCTTTCTAGGTGCTCTCTGTTTCTTAGGCTTTGCAGTCTGCTGGTATGCCTGACCATTCATATTCATCTGGCTATATGAGTTGTCTGTCGAACCGGCTGATGCGCCGCCATATGCATTATTATTTGTGCCTGAATTATATGCCTGATTAGAATAAGGCTGGTTTGCATATGACTGATTTGCATTTGGCTGTCCTGCTGCAGAAGCCTGCGAATATGGATTGTAGCTCTGTGAATAGCTTTCAGCTGATGTATTATTAGTCTGTGCAGCCTTCTGTTGTTCATCCGGGTTGTAAGGATTACCGGACATGGTGAAATTTACATTATTTGTATTGTTTGTGTTATTTGTATTGTTTGTGTTATTTGTGTTGTTTGTATTATTTGTATCATTCATATTTCCATAATTGTTATCCATAATAATTTCTCCTTTCGTTTATATTTAGGAGTATACTGTCCAACTGTGTTTAATTTGTGACGAGATTATTTATTTTTTCATAAATTGTAACTGTTCAGCACCTTCACAGCTGCAAGCCGCAAGTAACTATTTATCATTCCTATATACACTTACCCCATGCAATCTACGCAGTTTCAAGAATAAAAATAACTATTCATCAGCAGATGCACCTCTAAATCTGCGATAAATAGAAATTGCAGAATATCAATACATCCCTGCCAATGAACAGTTACCATAAATCATATATTAAATTTCAATTCCGTTCTTCTCAAGAAGAGCTCTCGCTGTTTCAACCGAATCTGTACCTGTCGCATTCTTTACAGGTGCAAACTCCTTCTCTCTATCTACCTCAAATGGCAGGCTATTGTCCATCATGTATACCATATCGAGGATGAGTGTCTCGAACTTGTATGCATTCGGAGTCTCAGGCTTATGCTCTGTACCATTCTCATCAATGTAAGGTACCTTCTTCTCTACCACATGAAGCGGAAGGCTCTTCTCTGCGATAGCCATGAGCTTGTCTACGCGGAATAAATAGTTAAGTATAACACCAAAGCCATACTGCAATGAACCATTCTCGTTCTTTGCCTCTGCCATCTCAGGAGTGAGCTCGTAATACTCAACAATCGAAGGCTTGCCATTCTCAAGACACATAGCACCAACTCTCTCATATGGATCACATTTTCTGACCACCTTAGAGCCGCTGACACAGCCGGACTCGATTATAGCACCTACAAATACAGGATCTGCAATCTGCTGAAGCACATTGTCTACACCAAATACATTGAGCCACTCAACACCCTTGTCCTTCAAATCCTTGTCAAGACCGGCGTTGATGAGTGACTTGAACCATCCACCATTTCCGTTTGGTGACATAGCAAGTGAATCCTCAGATTTCATGAGCAGATTTCCATCAAAATCAACTGCCGGAACCATCTCCTGCACGAAAAACTTCACATAATCCTTGTTGTATCCAAAATAGTCGTGCTCTTCAAAGAACTCTCTTGTCATGCTATCATTTATCTCGCTTGTCATAACATACAGAGGCACCCATGTACCGGTCTGATTTGTAACCTTCATGAGGTTTGCGACAAGCTGCTCAAAGATGTAGAGTTCCTTTGTCTTTCCGATATTGAACATGCCCTTAGCCTTGTCAAAGCCAAGACGTGTCCCCTGTCCACCGGCAAGAAGAATTGCACCGACCTTGCCATTCTTGACAGCATCAAGACCTGTTGCAAGGTATTTGTCCTTATTTGCCTCTATCTCTGAAATCTCCATAGCAGCAAGCGGTGAAAATGTACCTCTCTGCTGCTCCTTGTTGTGAATCATATCAAGGTATGACCAGTCCATGTGCTCAAGCTGGCTCTCAAGCTTAGCCGGGGCTTCCTCTGTTAAGAATTTCTTTAAGTATTTCTGATTGGTTGCTGTGATTTTTTCTTTAATTTCTGTTTTCATAAATTCTCCCTTGTTCTTGTAATTTAGTTGTTATTTAATCATTGATTTTCCATTAACTATTCATTAGTTATAGGTTATTACATTATTAATCATATTAAATTATGTGGGACCAATCTATTGATTGGCCCCGGATATATTGTTCATATAAATATTGTTTTATAAAACTTATTGCTTATAACAGCTAAATAAATACCATCAGGTAATTACTCATCTGAATCATCTGATGATGATTTCGTTCCAGAATTATTTTCAGACTCCGACTGACTGTTCTTTAATGAATCCTGCTTATCCTTATTCTTTTTCTTTGCCCCTTCGGTTCCATCAGAACCAACAGTATCATTGTACTGTGAGAGATCAAATGCAGAAGTCTTTGACGTAACACCTGTTTTTTTAGCAATCTTGTCACTGACACTTTGAACTGTCTCAGTTGGCTGATAATCAGTCTCATTAAACAGAAACTGATGAAGTTTGGAAACATTCTGTGCTAAATCAATTGGAATAACTGTATCCCCAGTAGATGAAAGATTCATTGTAGTCAGCTCAAATGGGAAGCCTGTTGTCTCCTTCATCTGAAACTTTGTAACATAAGAAGCATACTGTAATATCTCGGTAGCTGTAAAGTTTGTACTTATCTGACTCATGATATCCTTACACATCTCTGTGAGCGAGCCTAAATCTGACTGCTTAGCCTTGTCAAGCATAGCCTGAAGCACAATTCTCTGACGGGATGCCCTTAAGAAATCATCACCAGAGGTGCTTCTGATACGTGCATAGCACGTAGCCTGAGTTCCATCAAGATGCTGCATACCATCCCCCTCAAGATAAGGAGTATTATATCCTGTAGTATAATCAACCTCAGGAATCAGATAATTGATTTCCTTCATCTCCGCCTTAGTAATCTCAAGATCAAGACCTCCGATATCATCTATAGCATCTACGAGAGCCTTCCAGTCAACACAAACATACTTCGTAATATTCAAATCCAAATTTGAATTAAGCATAGCTACTGCTCTCTTTGCCCCACCATTAGCATATGCTGCATTTGCCTTTGCAAACTTTCCATTGCCTATAGGCAGATACGTATCTCTGTAGACAGAAACAAGCTGAACCTCCTTAGTATCATAATTCAGACTAGCGATCATGATGCAATCGGAATGCCCCTCATTGTATGAACCATTACTTCTGTTATCCAGACCAAACAACGCTACATTGAGATATCCATGCATATTGGCAAGAGCATCATCATCAATATCCTCATTGATTCCGGCCTCACTAGCTGTCAGCGCATCCTCATATTTAACCTGTCCGAGTGTCTTATTATAAGCCCAAACCACTAACAGAACAATTAACAGCAACAGGATTTCAAATACAAAAAGTATAATCTTCTTACGTCCACTTCTTCTCTTTTTTCTTCTTCTCTTCTTTGCCATGTTATTTTTCCTTTTTCCTATGAATGTAAAGCCACGCGTCTGCGTAATCCTGACGTTCCTTCTCTGACATATTGGTATACTTTCCAAACTCCAGATTCGTCAGACGCATCTGCGGCCTGCCACACTTGAAGCATTCAACCTCTTTCCTTCTTGAAACCATCCGTATCCAGCCACAATCCGGGCAAATGTATATTTTCATCATAGTCTTTATTCAAACTGTCCGAGAACCTCAGCTGACAAAGCATCAAGCTTAGCCTGTGAATCTTCAAGAGACACTCCTTTAACTCCGAAATAGAATTTAATCTTAGGCTCTGTACCAGAAGGGCGTACACAGCACCAAGCGTTATCGTTAAGTTCGTAGTAAAGTACATTAGAAGAAGGAAGACCTGTCGGCTCAACCTTTCCTGTTGTCATATCTTTTCTTGTGTCATTCTTGTAATCACGGATAGCAAGCACCTGATAATCACCAAATTTCTTTGGTTCAGCGGCACGTGCCTTTGTCATAATCTCATTTATCTGTGCAGCACCATCAATGCCCTTTAAGGTCATTGTGGAAATACCCTCTCTGTAGTAGCCATACTTCTCGTACATGTCAATCATGCCATCCCAGAGTGTCTTGCCCTGTGACTTGTAGAAGGCAGCTACCTCACACAGCATACATACTGCTGCAGGAGCATCCTTGTCCCTTGCATATGTGCCCGGCAGACATCCGTAGCTCTCCTCCATACCGAATACATAGTTGTTGCAGCCGGTCTTTTCAAATTTGAGCATCTGCTCTCCGATATACTTGAAACCTGTTAAAACCTCGATATGCTTTACGCCATATGCTGCCGCAATTGCCTTACCCATATCTGTAGAAACAATTGACTCAACAAATGCAGGATTCTCAGGCAGAGTACCATTGGCACTCTTCTGGCTTAAAATATACTCACCGATAAGCATAGCTGACATATTTCCTGTAAATGTCACATACTCACCTGTCTTTGTATCCTTGCAGTATACACCGAGTCTGTCGGCATCAGGGTCAGTTGCTAAAACGATATCAGCATCCTTTTCCTTTGCAAGCTCAAGTGCAAGCTTCCATGCATCAGGATTCTCAGGATTTGGATAAGGACATGTAGGGAAATTGCCATCAGGCACTGCCTGGCTTGGCTCAATGTATACATTCTCAAAGCCCATATCCTTAAGTACTCTCTGTACAGGGCGAAGACCTGTGCCGTGGAGTGGTGTGTAAACGATCTTGATATCCTTTGCCATAGCCTTGATAATCTCTGGATGGATAGAAAGCTTGCGGAGCTCTCCGAAATATCCCTCCTCAACCTCATCAGAGATGACATTGTAAAGACCAGCCTCAATAGCAGCAGCTTTGTCCATAGTCTTTACCTGGTCAAATGATGTAACCTTTGCCACCTCAGCCATGATGCTTGTATCATGAGGTGGAGTAACCTGTGCACCATCCTCCCAGTATACCTTGTATCCATTGTACTCACGAGGATTGTGGCTTGCTGTGATAACAACACCGGCTATTGTACCGAGTGTCCTTACTGCGTATGACAGCTCAGGAACAGGTGCGAGCTGTGGGAATACATATGTCTTGATTCCGTTAGCTGCAAGACAGAGTGCTGTGGCATCTGTGAACTCATCATGCATATTACGTGAGTCATGTGCGATTGCAACACCTCTCTTTACTGCGTCCTCTCCCTGTGAAAGTATGTAATTCGCCAATCCCTGTGTAGCCTGACGGACTGTGTATATATTCATCCTGTTGGTGCCGGCTCCTATTACACCACGAAGACCTGCTGTACCAAACTCAAGTGTGCGATAGAATCTGTCCTCTATCTCCTTATCATCACCCGCGATAGCCTTAAGCTCTGCCTTTGTAGCCTCATCAAAATATGGGTCTGTACACCATTTCTCGTACTCCGCTCTAAAATCCATTTATATTAACCTCCTGTGTCAGCTAGTAATAAGCCTATTAATGTTAACTATACCGATTTTACCACATTAACGTGCATTTGAAAAGTTTTAGTTCCTTAATATTTTTTTAAACACCAGGCTCCTCATCCAAAGTGGCATCATACAGACAACAAACTGTGCCGCAACAAAATAATCCGCCGCACTTATGGTTCCTGTCTTTAAAATACGCTTTCTTCCTGCCTTGTATTTAAGGAAATAATCAAAGCCGCCACGCCTCTTCAGCATATCATCACCGGTTCTGGCATACACAAGAGTCTCACCTATATTTGCCATACGACAGTGATTTCTGATCATATTCGCCCAAAGAAGAGAATCCTCCATAAGCAGGCAGTCCTGATAATTGCCTGCAGCAAGCACCGCAGACCTTTTGTACATCACAGTCATGTGATTGAACGCATCGCGCTTTCTCTGATACTGCTTTATCACATAATTTCCGAGAGGCACTGTCCTCTCCGATAAAATATTACGTGTATCATCGGAAAACTCGCTGATGTAGCCGCCTATGATATCAAGCCCCGGATTTTCCGAAAAAGCATTCAGCTGTCTCTCAAATCGGTCAGGCACACATATATCATCCGTATCCATTCTGGCCACAAGCTCATTAGAGCAATGCTTTATGCCTTCAGCAAGTGCAAGACCGAGCCCGCTGTTTTTTTCAAGCTTTACCGTAACAAAACTTATTTCCGAAGGCCTGCATTCATAATCTCTGATTGCCTCATAAAGCTCCTCTGTCAGCCGGCCATCCTCCACCAGCACTATCTCATCCGGTAAAACAGTCTGCGAATATATGCTTTCCATACACTCCCTGAAATACTCAGGCTTTTCCTTGTAATAAATTGACAGTAAGACTGAAAATTTGACTTTATTCATAAGTATCATCCTCCCAGACAAGTAAACTAATGTATTACCGCAAGCACAGTCTCTATACACAGTCTGATATCATTTATCAGCGAAAATCTCTTAAGATACTTAAGATTGTACCTCATCTTGCCCGGCAGCACCTTGTGGATATATGTGTAATCCACATCATCTGCAGCCTCCAGAAGCCTGTCCTCATCCTTATACCTGATGCTTGCCTCACTTGTGATTCCGGCAGGCATCAGAAGTGTCGCCATCATCGCAGGTGTATATGCCATGACATACTTCTCCACCTCAGGTCTTGTGCCAACAAAGCTCATATCACCACATAGCACATTTATAAGCTGCGGAATCTCATCAAGCCTGTACTTTCTGATGACAGCACCGACTCTTGTGATTCTTGAATCGCCACCGACAGTCACGAGTGAACCCTTTTTGTCAGCATCATTCACCATAGTTCTAAACTTGAATATGCGAAACTTTCTGCCATACTGGGTGATGCGCTCCTGTCTGAAAAAAACAGGTCCTCTGCTATCTACCTTTATCCAGACAGCAAGGACCAGTATAACAGGCGAAAGCAGCACAAGAAGAACAGCGGACATAATCACATCAAAAATGCGTTTAAATACCATGCTTGTCCTCTTTCTGCTCAGATGCCTGTAATATTTAAGTGTAAAATCATTTTTCATGAATGCAGGAATCTCTCCCCATGTTCTCCATCTACTCATGTAAAATCTCCAATAAATTATTAATTATATACTCCACATCCTCATCGCTAAGCTTTGTGTTAAGAGGAAGTGTAATCTCATTCTCATACTGATGATAAGCATTTGGAAAATCAGCTATATCAAAGCCCATATTCTTATATGCTGTCATCATCGGAAGCGGCTTGTAATGCACATTTGTGGCGATACCTCGCTCCGCCATCTGCACTATAAGCGCATTGCGCCTGTCCACGCCGATGCCCGGTATGCGAAACAGATACAGATGTCCGCTCGATGTATGCCTGTCTGTAAAATGAGGCACAGTCAAGAGTCCAAGCGGCTTAAATGCCTCGTCATAGCGCTCTATAATATCACGGCGCCTCTTGAGAAGCCCCTCATATCTGTCAAGCTGTACCAGACCAATAGCAGCCTGGATATCAGTCATATTGCACTTATACGAAGGAGCCACAATATCGTACTCCCAGTTGCCCAGACCATTCTTGTGCAAAGCATCCTTTGTCTGTCCGTGGAGTGAAAGCAGCATAAACTGCTTGTAGATATACTCGTCATCAAAGCCCTCTATAGGTCTCCAGGTGAGTGCTCCTCCCTCTGCTGTGGTCAGATTCTTGACCGCATGGAATGAAAAGCTTGTAAAATCAGCTACATTGCCACACATAATCCGCTCACCTGCTCTCATGTAAGAAGCACCAAAAGCATGAGCTGAGTCAGCCGCCACAATCACACGTCCGATTGCCCTCTGCACATCATTTGACGGATGGAAAAGAGCCTTCTTTCTCTCCACAATATCAAAAATCCTGTCATAGTCACAAGGCACACCTGCAATATCAACCGGCACGATAACCTTTGTCTTTTCTGTAATAGCAGCTTCCAGGGCATCGTAATCCATCTCAAATGAATCAGGTGCTACGTCTATAAACTTAAGCGTTGCACCTACATGCACAGCAGGGCTTGCAGATGCAGTATATGTGTATGCGCTTGTGATGACCTCATCACCCGCACCTATTCCAAGGAATCTGAGTATCGACTCAAGGCACGCAGTAGCAGAGCCAAGAGCCACAGCCTTATCCGTGCCGCATAGCTTAGCAATCCTCTTCTCAAACTCCTTGGTTCTTGGACCTGTTGTAATCCAACCGCTTCGAAGTGCATCAGCAACAGCTGACACCTCTGCCTCTGTTATATCAGGTGGTGAAAATGAAATCTGTCTCTTTTCCATAGTTATGTTCCTCGCTTCCGGCATAAAATATGCCAAACATCCGGCTTTTACAGTCTATATTATGAGCTTCAAAAGATATTTAGTTCTCCAGGTCAGGATGATATGTCTTTACCACAGAGGCCACTATCTGCTTGATATCCTTTGCTTCTGAGGTGCATGCCTTCTCGAGCATCTCAAGCTGCTTCTCAAAGAGCTCATCATCCATCTCAATAGGCTCACCCACATGAATCAGCTTGTTCGGAGTCTCCTTGAGACCCTCCTCACTCATCAGCATCTCCTCGTAGAGCTTCTCACCCGGACGCAGGCCTGTGTATACAATCTGAATATCCACATCCGGCTCCAGTCCTGAAAGCCTGATAAGGTTTCTTGCCATATCATCAATCTTGACCGGCTCACCCATGTCGAGCACAAAAATCTCGCCTCCGTGAGCATAGAGCCCTGCCTGCAGCACAAGCGCCACAGCCTCCGGAATTGTCATAAAATACCTGATAATACGCTTGTCCGTCACAGTAACAGGACCGCCATCCTCTATCTGCTTCTTAAACAGCGGTATAACACTACCATTGCTGCCAAGCACGTTTCCAAAACGCACAGCAACAAAATCAGTCTCCGTCTGCCTGTTCATCATCTGTATAACCATCTCACACAGACGCTTTGACGCACCCATGATATTGGTCGGATTGACCGCCTTATCCGTAGATATAAGCACGAACTTCTTCACATGGTACTCAGCTGCAATCCTTGAGAGCTTTAACGTGCCAAGCACATTGTTTTTTATTGCCTCATTCGGGCTTTCCTCCATCAGCGGTACATGCTTATGTGCAGCCGCATGATAAATAATATCAGGGTGATATGTCTGGAATACATAGTGCAGCCTGTTAGTATTGCGCACCGAGCCAATCAGCGTCTCCACCCTTACATAAGGATATTTGCGCTTCAGCTCCTGCTGTATATCGTAT